>Ga0073932_1002753_pt1 | contig 25946 bp, 17 predicted proteins | sample DewCreD2012metaG_FD_76967 | JGI IMG/M metagenome (GOLD analysis project Ga0073932, IMG submission 76967) | Hot spring sediment bacterial and archeal communities from British Columbia, Canada, to study Microbial Dark Matter (Phase II) - Dewar... ...
GCACGATTCGAACGTGCGACCTTTTGCTCCGGAGGCAAACGCTCTATCCAGCTGAGCTACGGGCGCTCCTGACTCTTATGATACGCACTTCCGCCGGGGAAGGGAAGACCCCGCCGCGCCCTCTCTATCTCTCCTCGCCATCCGGGGACGCCCCGGGAAGGGGCGGCTCGACCCCCGGCTCCGAACACGCCGCCTCGAACCGCACCATCACCGCCGGATACGTCACCACCTGCGGAACCATTGCATCCGGCGGCGGCTCCAGCACCCGGTAATGCACCACGCACCGCGCCCCCTCGCGTTCCACCTTCCGCACTTCGACACGATAACCGCCCGTCGGCCTGCGTCCCGCATGGATCGTCACGATCCACGCCCCGCCGCGCTTCTCCGCCTCGTACTGCGCCTCAGCCGCCTGACGCCGCGGCCGCTCGCGCAAAACCTCGAACGGCACTTCTTCCATTCCGATGGCACTCCAAAGCGAAATTCCGAACACCGCCGCCGCCATGATACTAGCGCGCATGGTACCGCCCGCCTCTCGCCAGGAACTCGAACACCCTCCGGTGATACGCGCTGAACTCCGGATCCGGAATTCCCGACGGCGGCACCGCCGCCGAATCCCGGCCCGTCTGGAACATATCGTGATGATAAATCACATACCCGCCCGCCTCCCGCACCCGCTGGATCTGCAGGATGTGATCCTCCGGATACGTCTCCCCCCGCGGTCCCCCGAATTGCGCCGTCCCGTTCCGCGCCGGCTCATCGTCCACCACCGGCTTCCCGTATCGTGCGATCAGATACCGGATCTCCGCCGGCGCGATCTCCCACGGCCGCCCCGCGCTCTGCCGCGACGTGTGCGGCGTCAGGAAATCCATCGCCGCCGTCTCTTCCGCGCTCCCCGTCAGCACCCCGGCCACTCCCGGCGAACTTGTCACCAGCCGCTCCGGGTCCGCCGCTTTGATCGCCTTCACAACCGGCACCGTGTGATGCGAAAACTCGTTCCACACCTGGAACGCCGCGTTCCGCCACGGCTTCAGCTCCCGCGCCAGCTCCGCCGCCGCGCGCTCCATTGCGGCGTCGGAAAGCCGGATGTTGTCCAGCCAGCTCTCGCGCGTGAACAGCGTGAGTTCAATCACCATCCCTTCCGCCGCAGCCGAAGCCAGAAGCTGCCTGAGCACGCTCATCGGCCTGTCGCGGAGCGAGCCGTCACTCGCGAAGAGCGAACACTCCCCGCACGTGTCCACAAATCCCCGCCGGTTGTCCCACTGCGCCCAGATGCGCAGCACATTCACGCCATACCGCCGGAATTTCCGCAGCCATGCCCGCCGGATTTCCTCTGAATGGTTGAACTCCGGGTTGTAAATCGCATTGAAAAAACTCACCCCCGTAAATTCAAATGGTTTCCCATCCAGCGTGAATTCTTTTCCCCGCACTCCCAGCACGGGCTGCTGGGCTTCGGCGCCCGGCCAGGCGGACAACAGCAGCCAGCAGAGGATCCACTTCTGTCCCGTTTTCATGGGAACTGCTTTCAGCCAGCGCCTGCCGGATCAGACGGCCAATCCCAACAGCCGGATGAATTTCCTCAGCCATGCCGGATGCGCCGGCCATGCCGGCGCCGTCACCAGATTGCCGTCCTCCACCGCCTCCGTCACCGGCACTTCCACATACGTGGCGCCGCACGATGTCGCCTCCGGCCCCACCGCCGGGTAGCAGGTCAGCTTCCTGCCCTTCAGCACGCCGGCGGCTGTCAGCACCTGAATCCCGTGGCAGATCGCCGCCACCGGCTTGCCTGCGTCGAAAAAGTGGCGCGTGATATCCAGCACGCGCGGATTCAGACGCAGATATTCGGGCGCGCGCCCGCCAGGAATGACCAGCGCGTCATAATCCGACGGCAGCACCACGTCGAATCCATGATTGAGCACGAAATCGTGGCCACGTTTTTCGGTGTACGTCTGGTCGCCTTCGAAATCATGGACCGCCGTGCGGATCTTATCGCCCTGCTTTTTGCCCGGACACACCGCATGCACCGTGAACCCCAGCATCTGCAGGGCCTGGAAAGGAACCATCGCTTCGTAGTCTTCCACGTAATCGCCCACCAGCATGAGGATCTTCTTCGCCATGGCGCGCTCCTTTCGTCCCTCACTCTACCCGAACCCGCGCTCAGCAGGAAGCCCGCACCTCCATGAGATAGAATGCGCCCGCGGAGGACTCATCATGCACCAGAACACGGGCGATGGCGCCAGCCGCCGCTCCTTCCTCGCTTCCTCGGCCGCCTGGCTTCCGGCCGGTCTCAGCGTGCACGTCGCCGCTTCCTCCGTGTATCGCGTCGGCGTCATCGGTTGCGGCGGCAGGGGCGAAGCCGCCGCCATCAACGCCATGCGCGCCGGCAATGACGTCCGCATCACCGCCCTCGCCGACATCCTGCGCGACCGCTGCGAGGAGAAACGCACTTCGCTGAAACTCAAGTTCCCCGGCCAGGTCGACGTCCCCGACGACCGCATCTTTACGGGCTTCCAGGCCTACAGGCATGTCATCGAAGCCAGCGACGTGGTCATCATCGCCAACGCAGCCAAGTTCCACCCGCTGCATCTGAAAGCCGCTGTCGAAGCCGGCCGCCACGTCTTCGTCGAAAAGCCCCACGCCATCGACCCCGCCGGCATCCGCATGGTCGAGGAGGCTTGCCAGCTCGCCCGCCAGAAGCGCCTCTGCGTTGTCAGCGGCCTCCAGTCCCGCTATCACCCCGGCTACATCGAAACGATGGAGAAGGTCCACTCCGGCCTCATCGGCGACATCGTGGCCATCCAGGAAACCTGGCTCCGCCCGCCGTATGTCGTCCGCCAGCGCCGCCCCAAACAGAAAGAGCTCGAATTCCAGGCCGCCAACCAGTACCACTTCCACTGGCTCTCCGGCGACGACGTGCCCCAGACCCTCATCCACAACCTCGACCGCTCCTCCTGGGCTCTCGGCAACGCCGCTCCGCTCCGCTGCTGGGGCATGGGCGGCCGTTCCACTCTCAAAGGCGAAGAGTTCGGCTCCGTCTTCGACCACCACGCCGTGGTCTACGAGTTTCCCCGCGGCGTCCGCGTCTATGCGTACTGCCGCACCATCGACAACTGCTACAACGAAAACTCTTCCCTTATTCTCGGCGCCAAAGGCCGCTGCGATCTCCTCAACCTCCGCATCACCGGCGAGACCAACTGGTCGAGCTCGCAGCCGCCATCAAAAAACAACGCCTACGATCTCGAGCACGCCGCCCTGTTCGAGGCCATCCGCTCTGGCGAGCCCCTCAACAACGGCGACTACATGGTCCGCTCCACCCGCATCGCCGTCATGGGCCAGCTCGCCTGCTACACGGGGCAGGAACTCACCTGGGAGCGCGTCGAAAAATCGAACTTCTCTTACCCGCCGCGCCCCGAAGAAGTCCACGAAGACACCGAGCCGCCCATCTGGCCCCAGGCCGACGGCACCTATCCTGTCTTCACTCCCGGCATCACGCGGCTTCTGTAGAATTCCGCCGCCCGGCCGCGCAGCGCTCGTTCTCCCGGGACCACTGCAGTGTTCCCTCGGGCCTCGGCCGAGGGCTGCACCCCGGCGCGGGCCCCGATTCCCCCATCCCGCCCCGCTCCGCACACAATAGAGGAATGGCGCGCAGAGTCCTTCTTGCCCTGCTTCTCCTCGCCGCGGCCCTCCCTGCCCAGCGGCTCGCCATCACCGGCGCCCAGGTGATCGACGGCACCGGCGCGCCGCCCCGCCGCCTCACGGTCCTCATCGAACAGGACCGCATCGCCGCCGCCGCCGAAAACCTCCCGATCCCTCCCGGCACGCCAACGATCAATGCCGAAGGCCACACCCTCCTGCCTGGCCTGTTCGATCTGCACACTCACCTGCTCGCCACAGGCGGCGCGAAAGACGTCGACTGGGCCAAGGCCCTCAAGCTGTATCTCGCCCACGGTGTCACCACCGTCGTCGATCTGAGCACCTATCCCGAACAGTTCGAACCCATGCGCCGCCTGCTCGCCGCCGGTCTCGAAGCTCCCCGCGTCCATATGGCCGCCCGATTCACCACGCCTCTCGGCCATGGCATGGAAGGCGGGCGCGGCGACTTTCACACCCAGCTGGTCCTCACGCCCCGCGAAGCCCGCAACGCCGTCCGCCGCTTCGCCCCCTACAAGCCCGACCTGCTCAAGGTTTTCACCGACGGATGGCGCTATGGCGCCGAACCGGACATGACTTCGATGGAAGAGGAGACCCTCCGCGCCCTCGTCGAGGAAGCCCATCAGCTCGGCCTCAAGGTCGTCACCCACACCGTCACCGTCCGCCGCGCCCGCGAAGCTGCGCGCGCCGGAGTCGACATCATCAACCATGGCATCGGCGACGGCGTCCTCGATCCCGATACCCTCCGCCAGATCCTCGAATCCAACACCGGCTACGTCCAGACGCTTGCCGTCTACGAGCCCCGTGGCGCGAAAGTGATCCCCGCGCGCCAGCGCCGCTGGGCCCACCTGATGGCCAACTGCGCCCTGGCCCGTTCCTCCGGCCTTCTGAACGGCGCCGGCACGGACGCCGGCATGCCCGGCACTCCCCACGGCGAATCCACTCTCCACGAACTTGAGCTTATGGTCAACTGCGGCTTCACTCCGCTGGAAGCGATCACCGCCGCCACTGCCACTAGCGCCCGCCTCCTCGGCACGGCGGACCGAGGCCGCATCCAGCCTGGGCTCCTCGCCGATCTCGTCCTCGTCGAAGGCAACCCCGCCGAGCGGATCTCGGATCTCCGCCGCGTCCGCCGCATCTGGCTCGGGGGCAGGGAACTGAACCGCGAACAGCTTCTCGCCGCCATCTCCAGACCCGGCCCTTCGCCTCTTCCGTTGACAGGCGGCCCCGCGCCGGAACTGCTCGATGACTTCGAATCGGAAAACGGCCGCTCCCGCCTTGACACGCTCTGGATCAACCGCACCGACGCGGGGCTCGATTTCTCGCGCATGACCTACCACCGCACCCAGCGCGCGCCCGGCAATCGCTGCCTCACGGTGCTGGCCGAAATGAGCGACAAGGACCGCCCGCTGGCCGCCATGGTTCTGCCGCTGTCGAAAGGCGCCGTCCTGCCCGTCGATCTCAGCTCATGGCAGGGCGTCGAATTCGAGGCCCGCGGCGATGGCCCCTTCCAGCTTCTGCTGCGCTGGCGCGGCGGCGAAGCCCACGCTCCTTTCGAAGCCTCCGCCGCCTGGCAGCGCGTCCGCATCCCCTTCGCCGCCTTCGCGAAGCCGGATCTCAGAGAAACAATTTCCCTTGAATTTGTCATTTCACGCCCCGCCGGCCGCAAGGCCTTCCTCGAACTCGACAACGTGAGGCTCTACCGGTGACCGGACGCGCGGATCTCCTGGCGCTGCTTCGCGCCCACTCGCCCTGGGACGCCCGCGAAGCCGCCATGCTCGCCCGCATCATTGCTTTCGTCGAAGCTCACGAAGACTGCTTCGAGCGATCCCTGCTCATCGGTCACGTCACCGGCTCCGCCTGGGTCGTCAATCCGGAGCGCACCCACGCCCTGCTGGTCCACCACCGCCGCCTCGGCCGCTGGCTCCAGCCCGGCGGCCACTGCGACGGCAGCCCCGATGTGCTCGCCACCGCCCTCCGCGAAGTCCTCGAAGAGACCGGCATCGAAGCCCGCCCCGTCACATCAGCCGTGTTTGACGTCGACGCTCACGACATCCCCGCGCGCGGCGCTGAGCCCGCCCACGTCCACTACGACATCCGCTTCCTCGCCGAAGCCCCTCTCTCGAGCCAGCCCGTCGTCAGCCCTGAATCGCGCGATGTCCGCTGGGTCGCGCTCGGCGACATCCCTTCGCTCGGAACCGACTCTTCCGTCCTCCGCCTCGTCGAAAAAACACGTCCGCCCTCATCCGTTCCGGACCGTTGACACCGCCTCGTGCGCATCCTGGCATCGAACTCTTGCGGTTGAAAGCGGCGGCGGCTTCGTTCCCGATGCCGCTCTTCCCGGCAAGCTGCCGGTTTGGTCGCCCTCTCGGTCGCGAGAATGGCGTTCAGGCCCGCCGGACTCCGTCCCGTCGTCCGCGCCCTCGGCAACGGGTGCAGGGAGTGGGCGTATGATTGCTCATGATTTCTGCCAGGCTCGCCTTCGGCGCCGCCTCCATGCCGTTGGGCTTCAGTGACGGAGTCAGCGGTCGGATCCGTCGCCCGCATCGGCCGGCCGCCCTCGTGGGCAGCGCCGTCCTCCCCACGGCCATTGCCAACGCGCGCTACCTCCCCGTCCACCTGCTGCCTGAAGAAGAACGCCGCCTCCGCGAGTCCGCTTACGGAGAGCCGGAAGGAGAATTGGATGTCTAGTCACGCATTGCCATCCTGCCAGGAGGCCCCATGCTGAAACGCGGCCCAGCAAAAAAAGTCATCATCTACATCAACGAAGACGCGCAGCACCATGCCACCGCCCTGCACGACGCCATCATGACCTATCTGCTCAACCACGGCGTTGCCGGCGCCACCTCCACCCGCGCATACGCAGGCTTCGGCTCCAGTCACACGCTCCACACGCCCAAGATCGAGGTGCTTTCCCAGCACCTGCCTCTGCGCATCGAATTCGTCGAGACCCCCGAAAAGGTCGAGGAACTCCTCCCCACCCTCTACGACATGGTCACCGACGGCCTGATCGAAGTCCATGACACCTTCGTCGTCAAAGCCGCGCGCCGGACCCCTGAACGCGAGCCCAAACTTCCGCACCAGAAAAAGCAGGGCCCCGCCCGGCTCCTCCGCGTCTTCCTCGGTGAGGCCGACCGCTGGCACGGCGAGCCCCTCTACGACGCCATCGTCAAGAAGCTCCGCATGCTCGAAATCGCAGGCGCCACCGTCTACCGCGGCATCCTCGGCTACGGCGCCAAGGGCCACGAACACAAACGCAGCTTCTTCCACCCCACCCGCGACCTGCCCGTCATGATCTCCGTCATCGACGAGCCCGCCAGAATCGCTCAGGCTGCCGAGGCCATCGAACAGATGCTCGACGACGGCCTCATCGTGATCTCCGATGTCGAGATGGTCCGCCTCCTGCGCGGAGGCGTCAGCGCGGAGCAGTCCCATGCCAGCGGCCCAACCAGCTAAACTCCTCCGCATCCACATCTCCGCCGGCGACCGCTGGCAGGGCAAGCCCCTCTACGAAGCCATCGTCGCCCGCTGCCGCGAACTGAAAATCGCCGGCGCCACCGTCTTCCGCGGGCTCGAAGGCTACGGCGAGACCGCCACGCTTCACAGGCACCACCTCGCCCGCGCCGACGAGCCCATTCTCATCGCCGTCGTTGATTCCGCTGAAGCCATCGAACGCCTCATTCCCGAGATTGAACCCATGATCGACACCGGCCTCATCGCCGTCTCTCCGGTCGAAGTGATCCGTGTCCAGAAAAAGTCCCAATCCGGCGAGCCGCCCAGCCGGTAGCCCCGGCTGCGGTCCCTCTCCGCTGCTTCCGTTCGCAGGACGGCAGCGCGAACTCCGCCGCCTTCAATCCCTGCTCTCATCCGGCAGCTGCGCCCTCGTCCTCGGCCCCCGCGGCATCGGCAAGTCACGCCTCATCGCCGAAGCCGCCGCCGCTTCCGGCATCCAGCCCGTCCGGGTCTGCACTCAGGACCCTCCGCAGGAACTCTTCCGCCAACTGCTGCCGCTTCTTTGCCCGGAAACATCTTCGCCCGTTTCTGTTGGCCGCTTCGCCAGCCAAACGCTCCGGGCCAGAGTCCTCGCCGCTCTCCAGTCCCGCCCTCGCTGGATCTGGCTCGACGATCCTCCGCCCGCCAGCGCTCCCGTATACCGCTTCTTCCAGCGCGTGCTGTGGACCCCGCGCTGCGGCCTCATTGTGGCCGTCGAACACCGGGCCCGCCTTGGCGCCCTCGTCCGCCTCTTCTACGATCCACGCGAAGAACTCCTCCTCGCCCCGCTCAGCCACGCCGATTCCGCGGCGCTTCTCGAGCTCGCCATCCACGCCTTCGGCCTCGGCCTCCACGGCTCGCTCGCTGAATTCCGCTCGCGCACCCTCGAGGCCGCCGCCGGCAACCCCGGCCGCATCATCACCCTCTGCCGCCTCGCCGCCCAGCCGCAATACTGGCATGGCGGCCGCCTCCTGTTCGCGCCTCTCTGGATCGACACGCTCACCCAACTGGCATAACAGCGCCGCCGCCAGGCGGCGTCCGCACGGCTTCTTCCGATCTCTCCAGCTCCTCCAGCCATTGCTCCAGCCGCGCCTGATGCTCCGCCTCCAGCGCCCCCGCCGACAGCAGCCGCGCGATCTCGGCGCGGAACACTCCTGCCTCGGCGTCGAACCGCTCCTGCAACGCCTCAAGCTGCCGCAGTATCCACGCCTCCAGGCTCCGTGAGTACGCCTCCAGCGTCTTCCACACTGCGCCTCCCGCCTGCCGCTCCAGTCCCGCCGCCGCAATCCGCCGCCCCGCCCACGGCAGCGCCGCCATTCCCGGCAGCCGCACCTCGTCCGGCAGCAGATCCAGCCCCGGCACCGGCAACGCCCCCGCCTCCGTGCTCTCGAGGCCCTGTGCTTCCGCTTCCGCGCCGGGCCGCATCACGTGACGCGCCATGTCCGCCGCCGCCGACAAAACGGCGCACAATTGTTTCAGGCGATGGTGAACCTCCTCTCCCGTCGCGCTGCAGACCTCCAGCGCCGCCGTGCGCAACTCTCCCCCGCAGGCGGCCCCGTCGCCCCACAGGCGTTCTTTCGCGATCCGCTCCGCGGCCAGCTCCAGCACTCTCCGGCCCTCTCCGCGCATCGCGTCCACCATCTCCATCCCTTCGCGCCTCGATGATTCGAGACTTGCCGCCGCCCGCCGCAGCGCCCCTTCGATCCTCTCCAGCTCCGCCCGCGGAATCCGCCCCCGCCCTCCGTCCAGCCGCCCGCGCAGCGCTGCCGCTACCGATGCCCGCAACGCGCGCGCCTTCCTCTCGAGCGACTCCGCCGCCAGCTCCCGGTGCCGCTCCAGCACGGGCCGCAGCATCGTCCTCTGCCACTCTTCCAGCAGCACCGTATGCGCCTGTTCCACGCTCACCGCCGCCACCGGAACCTCGCGGCCCAGTTCCCGCCCCAGCACTCCGGCTGTATAGACGCGCGCCCGTTCGAGGTCCTTCTCGTTCAGCAGATCCGCCTTGCTCAGCAGCACCATCGACGGCGTGCTCGCCCGCTCCAGCAGATCCAGCGTCGCGAGGTCTTCTTCGTTCATGGGCGTCACCGCTGTCACCAGCAGCAGTCCGAGGTCGCACCGCGGCAGATACGCCAGCGTCTCCGCCGCTCCCGATGCCGCCAGCGAACCCAGTCCCGGCGTGTCCACAAACACCAGCCCGTCGGACAGAATCGGGCTCGGCGCCCTCACCACCAGCCGCAGAACTTCCCGCTGGTTTGCCGGATTCAGTTCCTCCGTTGCGAACAGCGGCAGCTGCTCCACGCCCAGCCGCTCCACCCGCCCGCCGGCGAAATACACCGTCATCCCGGCTTCTTCCCCATACTGGATGCGCACCGGAACCGCCGTCACCGGCGTCACCCCCACAGGAAGCACGTCCATGCCCAGCAGCCGGTTCAGCAGCGACGATTTGCCGCTGCTCACCCGTCCGAAGACCGCCAGTTCGAAGATCGGCGTCTCCATCTTTTCCACGAGCTGCTGCAACGCCGGCCGGAACTCGGTCAGATCCCCCTCCCGGATCACCTTTTCCAGCGTCCGCAGCAGCCCCGCCGTGTCGCTGCCGCTGCCGGACCGGGCCAGCCGCCCCTCCAGATCCGCCCCCTCGCCGCTCCGCAACTCCGCCTCCAGCGTCGCCACCAGCGACTCCAGCTGATTCGTCACACCTCGCAGCGCCTCTTCCGCCTCTGGCGCCAGCCCGCCGTAGCCCCGCAGATGCTCTGGCGCCATCTCCTGCACCGCGATCCGCACAAACGCCAGCGTCACCAGAATCGAGTGCAGCGCCCCGAACCGGGGACGTCCTCCAGCTCCGTCCACCTGCGCCGCTTCCAGAAACCGCCCCAGCTGCCGCCGGAACTGCGCAATCAACGGCCGCACCAGCCGCGCCTGTTGCGGCGTCACATCCGGGTGATGGCGGCGGAACAGACGTCCCGCCTCCGCGCCCATCAGAATGTTTTCGATGTCCGCCAGCAGCTTGTCCGCGTATTCGGCGTTGGCCAGGATCCGCCGCTGCTGGCTTTCATTGAATGGCGCCGTGCCGCCCATCGCTCCTTCCTTTCAGACTGGCCTCCCGCGCCGGCTTCTTCCGGCTGCCCGGTCATCGGTAGGAGTCATCTGCCCGGCCAGCGGGCGGTTCACGGCGAACTCCAACGCCTGCAATCACTATGACGCATCCCTGCTTCCTCTGGATACAGCGGGCCGCCCGCGCTAATAGGTTTGTGTTATTGACGCACCGGCCGGCCCTATGACGAAATGGTCAAGATGACAAACAGGGGTCTCGCCGCTGCCGCGGCTCTGTGCGCCTTTCTTGCCGCCGTCATCCTGAGTTTCGCCCAGCCGGGCTCGGAACAGCGCGAAGAGCGCCTCCAGCGCCTCCGCACCCTCGGCAAAGCCTATTACGAAAATCCCACCACCCAGAACGAAGCTGTAGAACAGTTCCGGTTGGTCGTCGAGATGAATCCCGATTCTCTCATCGACCAGCTGAATTACGGTCTCGCCCTCCTCCGCGCGGGCAAGGTCGCCGACGGCGTCCACATCCTCGAAGAAGTCCAGAAGAAAGACCCCTCCATCCCCCACACCTGGTTCAACCTCGGCATCGAGTACAAACGCATGGGCGAGCCGCTGAAGGCCATCGCACAACTCGAACAGATGGCCCGCCTCGTTCCCGATGAGCCCATCACCCACTACAACCTCGGCGTCCTCTACAAGGCCGAAGGCCGCATCGACGAAGCCAATGCCAAATTCGAGCTCGCCGCGCGGCTCGACCCCAATTTCGCCGCCCCCCACTTCCAGCTTTTCAACTATTACCGCCAGCGCGGGGACCAGGAAAAAGCCAGAGAAAAACTGGCGAAATTCCAGGATCTGAAGCGCCGCCACGAGGAGGCCGGCACCGGTAATGAAGACGTCGAATGGAGTCTCTATTCTGAGATCTGCGAAATCGTCCAGCCGGCTCCGCCTGACGCGCCTCCGGCCGAAGTCCGCTTCGCCTCCCAGCCCCTGCCCGGAAAGGCCGGCGCCAATCCGCGCCTTATCGTGCTCGATTACGACGGCTCGGGCCAGGCAGACCTGCTTGCCGTTTCCTCCGCGGGTCTTCAGCTTTTCCGCCGCGGCGCGCAGCCCTTGGCGCAACCCGCCTTCGCTCAGCTGAAGGACGTTCTCGGCGCCTTTGAAGGCGATTTCGACAACGACGGCCGCCCGGACCTCTGCGTCCTCTCCGCCCAGGGCCCCGTCATCCTGCACAACGCGCCGAAGGGCTATGAAATCGCGAAATTCCAGCTCCCCCAGGGCCGTTTTGAATTCGCCGTCTGGGTCGACTACGACCATGATTACGACCAGGATTTGATCCTCTTCGGCGAAAAAACCGTCCTTCTCCGCAATCAGTTGCCGCAGGGCTTCGCCGATCGCACCTCGGACATTCCTTTCGCATCCGGCAAGGCTGTCGAGGCCGTCGTCACGCGGATGATCCCCGACACCAAGTCCCACGACCTGATCGTCGGCTACGAAGGCAGGCCCGCCATGCTCTACCGCGACCGCCTCGGCGGCTTCTTCGACGCTGTCGAGCTGCCCGCCGTTCCCGCCGGCGCCCGCGGTCTCACGGTCGCCGATCTGGACAACGACTCCGCCTTCGATCTCGTCTGGCGCGGCGGCGCCGCCCTCAACCGCAACGGCCGCCTCGAGGCCGCCCCCTGGCCCGCTCAGGGTCCCGCCGCCCTCATCGACGCCGAAAACCGCGGCGTCCTCGACCTTGTCTCCGAAGGCAAGGTCAGCCGGAATGCCGGCAGAGGCAGGTTCGAGGCGCCCCGCCCCGCGTCCGGACTCCCCGCCAGCGCCCTCGCCTACGCCGCCGCCGATTTCGACGGCGACGGACTCGCCGACCTCGCCGCCGCCGACTCCGAGGGCCGCATCCTTCTTCTGCGAAACGAAGCGAAGACTTCCCACCGCTGGGCGCGCGTCCACATCACCGGCGTCAAGAATCTCAAGCTCGCCTACAATTCGGAAGTCGAAATCAAGGCAGGGCCTTTTTACCAGAAGCAGCTCTACCGCGGCGTGCCGCTCCTGTTCGGCCTGCGGGACGTTGCCAGCATCGACACCGTCCGCATTACCTGGCCCAACGGCCTCATTCAGAACGAGGTCAAACAGTCGGCCGGCGCCACGCTCAAATTCCAGGAGGCCCAGCGCCTCTCCGGCTCCTGCCCCATGATCTGGACCTGGAACGGCCGCGGCTTCGACTACATCACCGACGTCCTCGGCGTCGCCCCGCTCGGCGCCTCCGCCGGCGACGGCCAGTATTTCCCCGTCGACCACGATGAATACGTCTGGATCGATGGCCGCCGCCTCCAGCCCCTCGACGGCCGCCTTCAGGTCCGCATCACCGAGGAACTCGCGGAGGTCAGCTACCTCGACCAGATCGAACTCATCGCCGTCGATCACCCCGCCGAGGTCGAGATCTTCACCAACGACAAGTGGAAGTCGCCCCCGTATCCCGAGTTCCGCCTCTTCGGCGCCTCGCGCCGCGTCTACCCCCAGCGCGTCCTGCTCGACGGCCGCAGCGACGTGACGGAACGCCTGCTCCGCCGAGACCGCCGCTACATCGACAGCTTCGAGCGCGACTTCCGCGGCGTCGCCCGCAAGCATTCTATTGAACTCGATTTCGGCCAGGCCGCCCCCTCCAACCGCGCTGTCCTCGTCCTCAACGGCTGGGTCGACTGGGCTGACGGCTCCACCTTCCTCCAGCAGGCTCAGTCCACGCCGGAAGGCCTCCTCCCGCCCAGCCTTCAGGCCAGAACCGACAGCGGCGAGTGGGTCACCATCCTGGAAGACATGGGAATGCCTGCCGGCAAGCCCAAGACCATCGCCGTCGATCTGACGGGCAGATTCCCCGGCCGCAGCCGCCTGCTCCGCATCGTCACCAACCTCGCTCTCTACTGGGACGAGGCGTTTCTCATCGAAGACTCCTCCGCGCCTCCCGCGCGCCTCGCCCCGGCGCGCCCGCTCGCCGCGGACCTCCGCTTCCGCGGTTTCTCGAAACACATCGTCCATCCCCTGCGCCGCCAGCCGGAGCAGTTCTTCTACGAACCCGTCTCTCTCCGCGCTCCCTGGAATCCCACGCCCGGCCGCTACACGCGCTTCGGCGACGTGCTCGAACTGATCACGCACATCGACGACCGCATGGTCATCATGGGCTCGGGCGACGAACTGAAGCTTGAATTCGACGCCCGCCTGCTGCCCGCGCTCCCGCGGGGCTGGCAGCGCGACTGGCTCCTCAAGGTGGACGGCTGGGCCAAAGACCGGGACGCCAACACCGCTTTCTCCCAGTCCGTCGAGCCGCTCCCGTTCCACGGCATGAGCGGCTATCCATATCGGAAAGAGGAATCGTTCCCGTCCACTCCGGCTCACCGCGAGTGGATGGAAAAGTACAACACGCGGCCGGCCATGCGCGTCCTCCGCGCGCTGCGCTGACCGTCACCGGGGCTGATTTCTGGGCAATTCGGACCGCTGGGCAACATGAGAAGACAACTTTCCAAAGGCTGGATCCGCTGGACCGCGGCTCTGCTGGCCGCCGTCGTGCTGTTCCCACTCTCCATCCGCCTCGCCTGGCCGCGAGGCGAGAAACAGATCCGCAACCCGCTCACCGTTCCTCTCTCCATGGAGGAAGAAGGCGCAGGCCCCACGGGCCCCTTCTGGCCTTCCGCCGCCAGAACCACCACCGGCGGCCTGATCCCCTCCTCCTATTTCATGGACTCGAAGCGCTGCGGCGACTGCCACGAGGAAATCTACCGCCAGTGGCAGTCCTCCATGCACCGCTGGTCGAGCTTCAACAACCGTTTCTACGCCCGCTCCATCGAACACATGCAGGAGATCAGCGGCACCCGCGGCTCCAAGTGGTGCGCCGGCTGCCACGACCACGCCATGCTTTTCTCCGGCATGTTCGAGCGGCCCGCCGCCGAACAGATGGACACCCCCGAGGCCCACGCCGGTCTCGGCTGCGTCTCCTGCCACTCCATCGTCCACGTCGATTCCACCGCCGGCAACGGCGGCTTCACTCTCGAGTACCCCAAACTCCACTCCGTCGCCGTCAGTCCCAATCCGATCCTCCGCAACGCCCACGACTTCTTCGTCAAAGTCGAGCCGTCTCCCCACTCGCGCACCTTCATGAAGCCGTTCATGCGCACCTCCGAGTTCTGCTCCGCATGCCACAAGGTGCACCTCGACGTTCCCGTCAACAACTACCGCTGGCTCCGCGGCTTCAACGAATACGACAACTGGCAGGCCTCCGGCGTCAGCGGTCAGGGCGCCCGCAGCTTCTATTACCCCGAGAAATCCATGAACTGCGCCGATTGCCATATGCCGCTGGTTCCTTCCCGTGACCCTGCCGCCCGCGACGGCAAGGTGCACGACCACCGCTTCGCCGCCGCCAATACCGCCGTGCCCGCCGCCAACGGCGACGAAACGCAGATGGCTGCCGTCCGCGGCTTCCTCCAGTCGGGCTTCATCACGGTCGATATCTTCGCCGCCAGCCCCGCCGATTCTAGCCACGGACCCGCCATGATCCGCCGCGGCGCCGCCGCAGAACCGCAGCTGATGACCACCTTTGCCGTCGGCGAAGAAGCCGAACGCTCCTCCGCCTCGGTCCTGCTGCGCGAAGTTTCGAAAATCGCCGCCCCGCTCGACGAAATCCAGCCCCAGCTCGAACCCGGATCGTCCATCCGTCTGGATGTGGTCGTCCGCACCCGCAAGATCGGCCACTTCTTTCCCGGCGGCACTGTCGATGCTTTTGATGTCTGGCTTGAACTCGAAGGGCTGGACGCCGATGGAAAACCGTTCTTCCACTCCGGCAAAGTCGAGCGCGACGGCAGCATCGACCCCGGCGCCCACTTCTACCGCTCCTACATGCTCGACGGCGACGGCAATCCCATCAACAAGCGCAACGCCTGGCAGGCCCGCAGCGTCCTCTACGTGCGCCTCATCCCGCCCGGCGCAGCCGACACCGTCCATTACCGCGTGCAAATCCCGAAAAACATCCGCGGCCCGGTCACCTTCAACGCCCGCCTCAATTACCGGAAATTCTCCAAATATTACACCGAGTTTTCCTACGCTCTGAAGCCGAAACCCGGCCAGAAAGCGGAGCTTGTCAGCCTCCATTACGACTCCCGGCAGTACGAGGCCGCCCCCGGCGCAAAAATTCCCGAAGTTCCCATCGTCACCCTTGCCCGCTCCAGCGTCACCCTGCCCGTCGCCCCGCCCGGAGCCCGAACGGATTGGCGCCACTCCACGGACCGCCGCCATTGGGAGCGCTGGAACGACTGGGGCATCGGCCATCTCCTCCAGGGCGATCTCAAGGCCGCCGAGTTCGGCTTCCTCCGCGTCACCGAAGCGCGCCCCGACTACGCCGACGGCTGGCTCAACGTCGCCCGCGCCCTCATTCAGGAGGGCGAGATCGACCGCGCGAAACTGTATCTCGAGAAAGCCCTCAGGCTCGACCCGTCCCTCGGCCGCGTCTGGTTCTTCAAGGCGATGGCCGAGAAAGCCGATGGCGACTACGATGCCGCTCTCGCCTCTCTGCGCGAAGTCGAAAAGCGCTATCCCCGCGACCGCGTCGTCCAGAATCAGATCGGCCGCATTCTGTTTCTGAAGCGCGACTTCCAGGGCGCCGTCGCCGCGCTCCGCCGCGTCCTCGAGGTCGACACCGAGGACGTCCAGGCCCATTACAACCTCATGCTCGCCTACCGCGGGCTCGGCGACGCGGAAAACGCCCGCCGCCACGAGCTCCTCTTCCGCCGCTTCAAGGCGGACGAATCGGCCCAGGCTCTCACCGCCAGGGTCCGCATGCTCCGCCCCGAAGACAACAACGAACGGCAGATGATCCACGAGCACGAATCCGCCCTTCTGCCCGGAGGCCGCCGGTGATCCGTCCCGCCGCCGCCCTGGCAGCCCTTGCACTTGCGGCGCCCGCCCCTCCAGGACCGCGATTCACGGACGTCACAAGACCGGCCGGAATTGTTTTCCGCCACGACGCCCAGAAAAGCGGCAGGAAATTCCTCCCGGAAACCATGGGCGCCGGCTGCGCCTTCGCCGACCTCGACGGCGACGGCTGGCCGGACGTCCTGCTCATGAACCCGCAGCCGGTGCTCTATCGTAACAACCGCAACGGCACATTCACCGATGTCACGGCCGCCAGCGGCATCCCGCGCCTGCCCCGCTGGCCCATGGGCGTCGCCGTCGGCGACTACGACAATGACGGGCGCCCGGATCTTTACCTCACGGCTCTCAGCGGCGACAGGCTTCTGCATAACGAGGGCAATCTCCGCTTCCGCGACGTCACCGCCGCCTCGGGCATCGCCAACACTTCCTTCGGCACCTCCGCCGCCTTCTTCGACTACGACCTCGACGGACGCCTCGATCTCTTCGTCGCCAATTACGTCCAGTGGACGCCGCAGACCGATCTTTTCTGTTCCCTCGACGGAGTCAACAAGAGCTACTGCACGCCAGAGTCCTACCGCGGCGTCAGCTCGCGCCTCTTCCGCAACCTCGGCAACGGCCGCTTCGCCGATGTCACGAAAGAAGCCGGCCTGTACGACCCCACGTCGAAGTCTCTCGGCGTCGCCCTGCTGGACGTCAACAGCGACGGCTGGCCCGACTTGCTGGTGGCCAACGACACGCAGCCCAACAAACTGTACCGGAACCTGAAAAACGGCCGTTTTGTGGAAGAAGGCGTCGCCGCCGGCGTCGCCTTCGGCGAAGACGGCGTGGCCCGCGGCGCCATGGGCGTCGACTCCGGCGACTACGACCGTTCCGGCCGCGCCCATCTCCTCATCGGCAACTTCTCCAACCAGATGCTCGGCCTCTACCGCAACGAGGGCAACGGCCTCTTCGTTGATGAAGCCCCGCGTTCCACCGTCGGCCGCGCTTCGCTTCTCCGGCTTGCCTTCGGCGTCTTCTTCTTCGACTTCGATCTGGACGGCTGGCTCGATCTGTTCGCCGCCAACGGCCACATCGAAGAGGAAATCGAGCGCGTCCAGCCCAAGGTCGCCTACGCCCAGCCCCCGCTGCTGTTCCGCAATCTCGGCAAAGGCCGCTTCGAGGATGTCACTGCGAAACTCGGCCCAGACCTGCAGAAGCCCCTCGTCGCCCGCGGCGCCGCATGGGCTGATTACGACAACGACGGCGACCTCGACGTCCTGCTCACCTCCAACCACGGCCCCGCAGTCCTGTATCGCAACGACGCCCCGCCCCGCGACCATCACTGGGTCGGCTTCCGCCTCGCCGGACGCCGCTCGAACCGCAGCGCCATCGGCGCCGTCGTCCGTATCGAGACGCCCTCCGGAAAACAGTGGAGCATGCTCAAGTCCGGCTCCAGCTACTGCTCGGCTTCCGATCTCATCGTCCACTTCGGCCTCGGCCGCGACACGCTCATCCGCTCCGTTGAAATAGAATGGCCGGGAGGAGCCCGCCAGCGCCTCACGGGCGTTGCGCCGGGCCGCTATCACGTCATCGAGGAACGCCCGGCATCATGAATCCCAAGCTCGAACTCGCCGCCATCACCGACGAGTTTTCTCCCGATCTGAACCCCGCCGCCACTGCCATGGCCGCCATCGGCATGACCGCCTGCGAACTCCGCGTCGTCTGGGGCAAGAACATCATGAACCTCGCCGATGACGAAGTCCGCCGCGCCATGGAGGTCCTCGGCGCCAAAGGCATCCGCGTCCTCGGCCTCTCCTCGCCCATCCTCAAGTGCACGCTGCCCGAGGGCGGGGAAGTCGACTCCCGCTTCCAGCAGGACATCTTCGGCGCCACTTTCACGATGGAAGACCAGCCACGCCTGGTCGAACGCGCCATCCAGCTCTGCCAGCTCACCGGCGCGCGCCTCGTGCGCGTCTTCTCCTTCTGGCGCACCGTCGATCCCGACCGCTGCTTCGAGCCCGCCTGCCGCGCCATCGAGAAGATCGCCGACCAGTTCAAGGCGCATGACATCATTTGCGGCATTGAAAACGAGCACGCCTGCAACATCGGCACCGCCGCCGAAGCGGCGAAGTTCCTCGCCGCCATGCCGCACAGCCATGTGAAGCTCGTCTGGGATCCCGCCAACGCCCTCGTCGCCGGCGAAGAGCCATATCCGTACGGCTACAGCCTGCTGCCCAAAGACCGCATCGCCCACGTCCACGCCAAGGACTGCGCCATGGACGGCCACAAGCCCGTCTGGGGGCCGCTCGGCACCCGCCATGTCGACTGGAAGGGCCAGATCGCCGCTCTGCTCCGCGACGGCTACAGCGGCGCTGTCAGTCTTGAAACCCACTGGCAGGGTCCCGCCGGCAACAAGTTCGAAGCCAGCGTCATCTGCGGCTGGAACCTCCGCGGCCTCCTCGCCGCCTGATCCTACGGCCGCTCAACCGCGCTGAAGACCGGTCCCGCCGTGCGGGAGCGAACAGGGCGTGCCGCTGGGGGGCCGGCAACCGGGCGGTGCCGGCCCTCAACCGCAGAATGCGTCCGCCGGGCTCACAGCCATGCCGGACGGCGGGCTGCCAGCGCTCAGAATGTGAGCCGCAGGGCGAGCTGCAAGATGCGCGGATCGCCCGCCGTCGTATCAAACAGGTAAGCCGCGTTGGGCCGGAATTCGAAGTTCGCCACGTTCACGTTGTACTGAACCGCGTTCTTGCCCGTGATGTTGGCGCGGTTGGTCAGGTTGAACGCCTCGCCAAGCAGCTTCAGGCTGACCCGTGAGTCGCGCCAAAGCGGAATGTCCTTGGCCAGGCGCAGGTCCAGCGTCACGAAAGCGGGCAGGCGCAGCGAGTTGCGGGCGGCGAAGGGAACGCGCTCGTTGGCGATGTTGCCGTCGTTGTTCAGGTCCTGCCCGATGCGGGGCGAGAAGACGCGCCCGGACTGAGCCTGGATGATGGAGGACAGCTGCCAGTGGCCAAGCAGCGCGCGCAGGGCTGGGATGGCGGCGCGGTTCGCGTAGCCGATGTCCCACACGCCGGAGAAGACCCAGCGGTGGCGGATGTCGGCATCGCCGATGCCGCGGTCGAGATGGATGTTCAGCGGGTCCCACACGATCTTCGAATCGTCGCCGAAATTGCCGGGCAGGACGGCTGTGCCTTCCGGCGCGTTGTCGATGACCTTGGAAAACGTGTAAGAGGTTTGGAGCGTGAAGTCGCGGGCCATGCGCCGGCTCACCTGGACGAACACGCCGTTGTAGTCGGATTCGCCGGTGTCTTCGGCGCGCGTGATCCGCTGATAGCCGGGGATGGGCCGCGGCGCAGTGCGGCGGTAGAAGGCGAACGGTCCCGATGGATTGCAGGGGGCGGTGGCGACCGTCGTGGTGCACAACAGGCCTGTCAGGGGCTGCATGGGAGCGAGGTTGATGTCGCGGGAACGGTTCAGGTTGCGGCCAAAGACGCCGAGGTAACCGGCGGTGATCAGCATGCCGGCGGCGCGGCCTTCGATGTTGAAGCTTGCCTGCTGGCTCTGCGGCTGATCGAAATCCGGCGCGAAGTGGAAAATGTTGACCGGCGTCCGGCCGGAAGCAGGGATGGCGGTGAGAATGTTCGGGTAGGTGACGGGGATGGCGGCCCCTGAGAACAGATAGTTCTGCACCTGGACGCCATTGTTCGTGTGGACGGTTCCGGTGAGAATGGCGGGCGTGCGGCCGTAGAACATCCCCCAGCCGCCCCGCACGACAAGGCGGTCGGAGTCGAAGACCCGCCAGGCGGCGCCGGCGCGCGGCCCCCAGTTGTTCCTGTCAAGATCGAGCAGGTTGGTGCGGATGCCGTTCTGGGCGAGCACCGGATCCGGGTTGAGGAAGGGCGGCGGGTCTGCGTCCAGCAGGTCGTAGCGGAGGCCGTAGTTCAGCGTCAGGCGGGAGTTGACGCGCCACTGGTCCTGGATGAAGAAGGCGTACTCGTTGAGGTTGGGGTTCGACAGCGGTCCGCTGGTTCCTGGACCGGGCAGCGCCTGCTGGAACGTGGCGGGACGCCTCTGGGCGTAATCGAGCAGGGAACTGAACAGGTACACGCCGGAAAACTGGCCGGGGAAGAAGTTTTCGATGCGCTCGAAATTCAGGTCGCCGCCGAATTTCATCGTGTGGCGGCCGAAGGTCCAGGTGAATGTGGACACGGCCTGGTTGCGTTTGCTGTTGGTGTAGCGGGGGCTGAAATTGTTGCGGCCGAAGACAATGATGGTCTGGCCGCCCTGCTGGACGGTCGTTTCCGGTGCGGTCGAATTCGCCGCGCCGGGCTGATCGTCGCGGGTGTAATTGTAGCGGACCTCCCACAGCCGGCTGGGGCCGACGGTGCGCGTGTAGGCGGCCACCAGGCTGTCGGTGATGGCCTTGCTGTCTCCGGTGGCTTCGGAGGCGCGCTGCGCCCCGGCGTTTTCAAAATTCCTGCCCGTGAAGCGGTTGGCGTTCCAGCGGACATTCAGGGTCTGCCCCGCCGGCAGGAGGAAGTCGCCCTTGAGAAGGTAAACGTCGTTGTCGAGGCCGCGCGAATAGTCCTTGTAATATCTGGAAGTCAGCTCGTTGTATGCGGCCTGGGCCTCGGGGGGCAGAGTGGGCAGCGCGGCGACGACGCCGGGCGGCGGCACCAGAACGACGGGCTCCGAGTTGCGCTGGCCATCGTAATTGAAAAAGAAAAAGGCGCGGTTTTTCACCACAGGACCGCCAACATTGCCGCCGAACTGGCGGAACTTGTAGGGCGCGCGCGGGCGGTTGTTCGTCTTGTTGATGGCGTTGTTGGCATTGAGATTCGTGTCCCGGTAGAAGAAAAATCCGGTGCCGTGGAATTCATTCGTGCCGGACTTGGTGATGACATTGACGACGCCGGCCGCCGCCCGGCCGATCTCTGGCGCGAAGGAATTCGTGTTGACCTGGAACTCCTGCACCGCGTCCATGCTGACCGAATAAGGGTTCCGCACGCCCTGCCGCCCCGTGGACTGGCCGAAGAAGAGGTTGTTGGAGTCTGCGCCATCGATCAGGAAGCTGTTGACCGTGCCGCGCTGCCCGCCGAAGGACAGATCGCCGCCGCGGGGGTCGCGCACGACGCCGGGCGTGAGGGTGGTGAAGTCGAGAAAGTTGCGGCCGTTGATCGGCAGGTCCCGGACGAGCTTCTCCTCCACCACCGTTGACGTCTGCGATCGGGTGGTCTCGACGATTCCGGTCTCCGCCGTGACCGTGACCGACTCCGTCACGGCTCCGATTTCCAGCCGGACGTCGACGGGGGTCACGGAGCCTACGGTGACGACGACATTGCTGCGCCGCAGCAGTTTGAAGCCTTCCTTTTCAACGGTCACTTCATACGGTCCGGCGGGCAGGCGGACGAGGGTGAAGATGCCGCCTTCCGTCGTTTCCGCCGTGCGCCGGAAACCCGTGGCCGTGGACGTTGCGGTCACGCGCGCCCCGGCGACGGCTGCGCCGGAGGGATCGGTGACCGAGCCGGAGATGAGGCCCGCCCCGGCCTCGGACTGGGCCAGTGCGGCGACAGCGTAGAGCAGTGCGGTCAGAACGCTCATGCAGAAGGTTCGCATGGATCTGATTATCGCACCCCAGTGTGAAGTTTCATTAACAGCAGGAGAACGCCGCAGCTCAGGCCTCGCCCTCCCTCGTGTAAATCCGGAAGCCGAGGTCGTTTTTCAGCCCTCTCGCGCGCTCGCGGATCCGCTTGGCGATTGCATTGATTCCGTTCAGATCCAGGGCATGCTCCTGCATGGCTGAAAGGACGATGAGATCCATGGCGGCGGAGAGCATCCAGTCGACAGACTCCCGGTATCCGCACACCGCCAGGGCCTTCGTTTCTCTCAGAAACGCCGTGGGACGCCAGCGTTTCCCCTGCAGCGTCTCGCAGCTGCCGAAAAAAATGATGCGTCCCGCGCATTTGTCCCGGAGCTTTTCGCGAATTTCGTCGATCTGGATCAACGGAGAGAGCTTGTCTTCACGCAGATAAATCGCCCCCTCTTTCCCATGAAAACCCAGATACAGGATCGGGTGCGTCGACCGGTATCTTTTCAGGGTCCATTTCCTGAGAAGAAACCAGAACTCTTCATGAGTCGAGACGTCGTAGTGGATGTGCTTGTATCTCGGTTTCACGAGTTGGTCGACCACCCGCAGGATATGCTCGACGCTGAAACGTCGCGTCGGGTCCCCGTACCATTCGCATTCCATGCAGAAGACGCCTTTGTCATATCGGGCGAAAGCCATGCCGCTGGAAGCCCCCTGGGCGTCGGATATCACAAAAATGCAGGCCCGTCAAGCCATTCCACGGCCGCTGGCTGAAAAATACGCCGTCATGAATTTCCCGTTCGCCGATCGATGCCCTGTGGCTTGCAAGCCCGTCCGCCTGATTCTCATGGCGGCGGGAATCGCCAGGATTTTCAGGACGCGCCCGGCGGCGCCGTTTCACCGGCCGCGGCTGAGGCGGCGGAAGTACTCGGCCACCGCTTCTGCGTAGCCCGGCGGGGCTTTGGCCGAGGGCGCCGCGCGCGGCGCTCCGCTTTGCTCCGACAGCTCCTTGCGCAAGCGCAATTCCACCTGCTCAAGCTGCGGAAGAAATTCGTTCTCGATGCGCGAACTCAGCAGCGGCGAACCGAAGCGCGACGGATCGAGCTGCTGCATCCGGCGCAGGAGCTGTTCGATCTCGGCCTGCGTTTCGTCGCTGACCGCGGCTTCCTCGCGCAACTGGCGGAGCTGGCGCATCGCTTCGTTCCAGGCGCCGCGGCCCCCATCGCCGCTGCGGTTCCAGTCCGGCTGCAGCGAGCCGTCGTTCAGCGCGCTGTAATCGCCCCGCCAGAAGGACGTGTCTCCTCCGGTCTGGCGGCGGTCGCCCTGACGGCTTTCTCCGGGCATCCGTTCGCCCGTGCGCTGCCCGCCTCGGCCGTCGCCTTCCTGCTGGCTGGAGGCGCGCTGCTGTCCCTGGCCGGGCTGGCCGTTGGGATCCTGGCCGCGGCCAGGCTGGCCGCCTTCATTGCCCTGCTGTCCCTGCTGCCGGCCGTTGTTGCGTTCCTGGCCCTGCCCCTGCTGGCGGCTTTCGCCGCCCTTCTGGCCCTGCTGCTGGCCGGCGCGGGCCTGGCGCTGGAGCTGTTCGCGGAGATTCTCGAGCTGGCCGAGCGCGCGCTCGACCTGCTCGCGCTGCTGGCCGCCGCCTTCGCGCCCGGCCAGCTGGCGCGCCTGCTCGACCTGGTCGCGCAGCCGGTCGAGAGCCTCTGTCACCACACGCTCGCGCGGAGCGAGGTAGGGCCCGAGGCCGCGGCGCATCCACTCGGCGCCCAGGCGCATGCGGAGTCCGAGCTCGTTCTGCTGCGCTTCGCCCAGAGCTTCGCGGAGCCGCTGCGCCGCGCCGCGCTGATTGGAATCGAGTGCGCGGGCCGCCTCGCGCAGATCCTGCTCGAGCCGCTGATAGTCGCGCTGCATGGCCTCTTTCTCGCGGCCGAGCTTCTCCGTTTCGGAGGCGGGCGCGGCCGCCTGTCCGGGCTGCTGCGCGCCGGCCTGCTGCGGCGGGAAAAGCCTGCGGACCTGCTCTTCATAGCGGCGCTGACGCTCGGCGAGCTCCGAGGCTCGGCGGCTGAGCGACTCCATGCGGTCGCCGGTCTGCTGGCGGCGCAGCGAGCCGAGCTCATCCAGAGCCTGGGACATCCGCTCGGCCGCGCGGCGCGCGTTTTCCTGCGCCTCGCCGCCCTGAGCAGACTGGGCTCGGCGCATATCATCGAGTGCCCGCTCGATCTGCTGCTGGGCGCGGCTGAGCCGTTCGCTTTGAGGTCCGCCCGCGCGCTGCTGGCCCTGGGAGCCGGATGAACTGCCGGAAGAGCTCTGCGAACTCTGGCTGCCCTGCTGGTTCTGCGATTCCTGGCCGCTCTGCCCGGTCTGGCCGCGCTGGTTGCGCTGAAGCTCGGCGAGCTGGCGGCGGAGTTCTTCGGCTTCGCGGCGCAGCATCTCCTGCTGCCAGCGCTGCTGGAAGCTCTGTTCGTTGCGGCGCTGCTGCTCGGCCTGCTGCTGCTGGCGGCGGGCCAGCTCTTCCAGCTTCTTCAGGGCCTCGTCGATCTGCCGCTCGCGGCTGGCCGCGCCGGAGGCGGTCTGCACGGTCTCGTACTGGTTCTTCTCCAGGTCCAGCTCAAGCTCGAAAAGGCTTTCCAGGTCGCGCATCTGGCCGCCGCCCCGGCCCCCGCCGCCTCCCTGCTGGCCGAAGGCGACCTGGATCTGGCGGAAGATGCTTTCGGCGCGCAGCAGATGCTGGAGGGCGCGCTGCTCGGGACTGAGGGCCTCGCGCCACTGCAGGTTGCGGAGCCGCGCCGCGGCGTCCTGCATGGCTTTCGAAGCGCTGGTCATCTCCTGGGAGAACTTCTGGAACTCTTCGCTTGTGCCTGCCAGCTGGCGGCTGCGCATGCGCTGGGAGAGCGACTGCGCCTGATCGGCGAGCTTCTTCTGCATGCCGGAGAGGAATGCGGCGTCTTCGCGCGTTTCCGTTGCGCCTTTGCGCGAGCGGATCTGGTTCCAGGTGGCGGAGATGATTTCCTTCTGGCGCTGGACGATGTCGTTTTCGTCTTCGCCCTCGCCCTCCATGCCGCCCATGCCGCCCATGGTCTGCGACTGCTGGTATTCGCGCTCGAAGGGCTGTGCTTCTAGGAAAAAGATGTCAGTCTGCGCAGCCGCGCGCGCGTCGCGGGCGGTGGCTGACAAAGCCACGATGTCGCCGGGCTGCAGCCTGAAATCTTCCAGGGCGATGACAGCGCGTCCGCTGGCCTCTTTGGCGCCGCGCTGCACGGGCAGCCGGATCGTCCGCGGCTCGCCGCCGTTGACGCTGTAGGCGATCTCGAGCGCCTGGAGTCCGAAATCGTCGGCCGCTTCCGCCTCCACCGTGACCTCCTCGATGGGGCTGACTTTGGCGTCGCGCCCGGGGCGCGTGAGACGCACTTCCGGCGCGCGCTCCGGCTGCGCTTCGATGAAATAGTCCTCGCTCAACCGCACCGGTGCGCCGCCGTCCAGAGCAGCGAAATGGAAGGCGCCGTCCCGTTTGACTTCCAGTTCCGCGCGCGCGGTGCGGCCGTCGGACCGCAGCGGCAGGCGCGTGCCGTCGTCGAGGACAATCACTCCGCCAGAAAGCGGCTTGTCGGTCTCGATTTCCAGAAAAGCGCGCGTGTTTTCGATGGCGCGGACATCGCCGCCCGGGTCTTCTTCCCTGTCCGGCAGTCCCAGATACTCGGGATAGCGGTAGCGCACGCGGAATTTCTCGATTTTCGGCAGATCCACCACCCGGAGCCGGTACACGGGCGACCGCATGCGTTGCGCGTCGACCTGGTATTCGACGTCCTCCGTGATGCCGGCGATGAGGAACACGAAGCCTGCGCCCGATGGGCTCGGCTCCATCGACAGCGTCTCCCACTGCGCTGCGCCGGGGCGGCGGAGGCGGATGCGCAGCCCGGTCATGTCGAAGCCTGCAGCGACGGCCTCGATCAGCTGATCCCCGCCGCGGCGGACCTTCGCATCGCCGGGTTTGACGGTCAGTTCGAACAGCGCCTGCTGGCCAGCGGGCGGCGCCCCAGCCCACAGCAGATGCGCGCCGTAGCCGAGCGAGCCAGGCGCGGCAGTGGTGAACCAGACGAGAACGCCAACGGCTGCAGCGGCGGCGATGCCCGAAGCGGCGATGGCGCCGTTGCCGACCAGTGCGCGCGGCGGAACGGCTTCGGCGTGGCGGAGCGCCTCTTCAGCAACAAGCTCAGCAAGTGGAGATTCGGCCGATGGGCCCGCGAGCGTGGCGGCGCGTTCTTCGAGTCCGGCCAGCTTCGCTTCTGCCAGA
>Ga0073932_1002758_pt1 | contig 25907 bp, 21 predicted proteins | sample DewCreD2012metaG_FD_76967 | JGI IMG/M metagenome (GOLD analysis project Ga0073932, IMG submission 76967) | Hot spring sediment bacterial and archeal communities from British Columbia, Canada, to study Microbial Dark Matter (Phase II) - Dewar... ...
AAGGCAGCATCTACATCCACGGCGATGGGCACGCGCGGTACCGGGAAGTGGGTTTCGGTGCCGTTCCGAAGGACTACTGACCGCGGTGGGTTGCCCCGGCCACACACCGGGGCAGTTAGGCGTTCGCGCGCCCCATTTCCCTCTTTAGCAAACGGCCGCCTATCGGGGTATGAAGGCGAGCTGCCAGCACTCAGGAGGTCCGGACAGAAACGGACTCGGCGGGTTTTCTGGCTTCCTGACTCCCTCCGCCCGGCGCGAATGGCAGGCTGAAGAGATAGCCCGCCAGCAGGCTGACCCCCAGCGAGAAGGGCAGGATGTAAGTGAAGCTGATGTATGCATCCCGTCCGGTCAGCGCCTTGACGATCTCCGAGTAATACGACACCACTACGCCCACCAGGAACCCTGAGATCACCGCCGCCCAGGCGCCCGCCGCGTTCGAGCGCTTCATGTAGAACGCCATAAGGAACAGCGCGGCCACCGGAGCGATGAAGAACAGGTTGACCTTCTGAGCAACCTCCATGAAGTTGCCCTTGATGTACTGCTGAACGAAGGCCACCAGAATGGCCAGCGTGCCCACCGCGATGCCTATGCTGCGGGCGCGGGCGACGGTGCCCTCAGTGGTGGCGACCTTCGCGAAGCGCTCCGGGAAATCCACCATCAGCACGGTGGTCACGGAGTTCACCCCTGAGGAGACGCTGGACATCGCCGCGGAGAACAGCGCCGCCAGCAACAGACCGGAGACCACCGGCGGCAGAACGTGAGCGATGAACCAGGGGAACAGCTTGTCCGCTCCGTGGGTCAGCACATATAGCCGCCCTTCCAGACCGCCCAGCTTCCGGGCCTCCTCCGCCACAGCCGCGCTCAGCCCCAGTCCTCCCGGACCTTCCGCCGGCGGAATGAGCTGAGGGTTGTGAGTGAAGAAGCCGAGCAGTGCGAATCCTACCAGCGCTAGCGACACCCCCAGGAAAAGACCCGCCACCGCATTGGTCAGGAAGCTGCGCCGGGCGCTCGCCGCGTCGCGCGTGCTCAGATAGCGCTGAATGGTCAACTGATCCGAGCTGGAAGCGGCGATCCACCAGATGAACTGGTGGAGCACGATCCCGAACACTGTGATGCGCTGCGAAAGGCTGGTGGGAAAGACAGGTGTGGGCTTCCAGCCGAGGTCCAGGTTCCGCAGGTCCGGCCACCAGGCGGTGACACTCCCGAAGTGCCACATCACATAGAACACCACCGCCAGCGTTCCCCCGAAAAGGATGAGCGCCTGCATGACGTCTGTCACCACCACCGCCCGGAACCCGCCCATCGTGGTGTAGGCAGTCGTCACCGCTCCGACCACAACCAGGAGCACAGGGACCGGAATGCCGGTCATCGCCGAGAGCGCTACGCTGCACGTGAAGACTACAAGGCCCAACCATGAGAGCCGGGTCAGCACGAACAGCAGCGCCGCTGCCCGCCGGATGCCCCTGCCGAACTGACGTTCCAGCAGCTCATAGCCGGACACAATGGGCGCGGCCATGATGCGGGGGATAATGAGATACCCGATGATGGGGTAGGCCAGCCAGATGGACAGAGCGCTCCACAGGACGCCGGGGCCGTTCTTGATGATCTCGCCGGGTGTGGTCAGATAGGTGATGGTGCTGACCAGCGTGGCCATTACGGAGAGGCCCACCGCGATCCAGTTCTGCGTCCGCCCGCCCAGGAAATACTCGCCCAGGTCGGTCTGGCGGCGGGAATAATACCAGCCCACCAGCATCACCGCCGCAAAATAAAGGGCCACCACCCCGTAGTCCCAGGCGGTCAGCCCTCCGTGCGTCTGTGCCGCTGTCAAGAACGTGCTCCTGTCATGGCCTCAGGCTCTATTTGTTTCCTCCTGCGCCTCCAGCAGATCCAGACAGAGCCGCAGAGTGTGCGCCGCATCGGCGATTCCCGTGCGCATGGGCGGACCACCGCCGATCGCCGCCAGAAACGCCGCAGCCTGCCTGCGGAGCGCTTCCGCGTAGTCCGCCCCGTACAGATGGACATGCTCCCAGGAGGAAGCGCCCTTCCTCCACACCTCGCACTCGAAACCCGGTTCGCGGATCCGGACGGATGCCTCCGGTCCGGAGAAGTCATAGACGTTCTCGTTGACCGGCTGGTACTGATTGACGTGCAGCACTCCGATTGCGGGAGAATCCTGGAAGTCGAAGCAGACTGCGACCGTGTCGTCCACGTCCACACCGGCTAGCGCCAGATGCCGGGCGAAACCCTGCATGGAGCGGATGGGGCCGCCGTGCCACTGGATCAGGTCCAGAAAATGACTGGCAAAATCGAGGGTGCACCCCCCGCCTTTCTCCCGCGAAGCATAGTAGATGTCGCGATAGTCGGGACGGTAAGCCGCGAACGGCTGCCCCGCGCATACCCGCACACTGAGAACCGGCCCTATCTGGCCGGAGTGGACCAGCTCGTGGGCATACTCATGCGCGGGGTGATACCGGCGCACATACGCGATGCCCGCGATGGCACCGGGATGCTTCTCCGCTTCCGCCAGGAGCTCCGGCACGCCGTCCCAGCTGGCAGCAAGAGGCTTTTCGCAGAGCACAGGCACACCTTCCTGGAGACAGCGCATCAGGAAGGGAACGTGCAGGTGAGAAGGAACGCAGATGACCACACCGTCGAACTGGCTGAGATCCGTATTTTCCCACGAGGTCTCCAGCGTCTGCGCTCCGTGCTCCCGCGCCAGAGCCAGACGGCGCTCGTCGGCGTCTATTACAGTGATGGAGGTGGAGGGGTCGGCGGTAGAAAACGCCCGGACCTGCTTCAGCCCGATGCTGCCGGCGCCCACGACCAGAATGCGCGCGCTCATCGCCCGGCCTCCTTTCCCACGGGCGGCATCACGAGGAGCCCAGTCCCCGCTTCCCGCATACTACAGGAGTAGATTCGAGAGAGCCGCGCCGGAAACCCTCTTCTGGAACTCCCGGATCAGATTCTGGCAGTAGCTGTTCAGACCCAGGACATCCGCGCCGATGTTCAGGAAGGTGTAGCCCAGTTCCACCAACTCCTCCACGTTGTCCAGATTCGCCACGGTGCCCGCGAACTTGCCGTGCTCCCGGGCCGCCTGCGCCACACGGCGGCGCGCTTCCAGCACGCGGGGATGATCGAAGTCTCCAGGCACACCCAGCCCGTGACTGAAGTCGGCCGGCCCGAAGAAAAGGATGTCAATTCCCTCCAGAGACGCAATGGCGTCCAGGTCCGCCAACGGCTCGGGATCCTCGATCTGAACAGCCACGAAGCGCTGCTCGTTGGACTCGCGGATGTAGTCCGCAAGGTCCACATTGCAGTAGATGCCGTCTGCGTTTCCGCCGTCCAGCGGCCGGCGGCCCAGAGGATGGAAGCGGGTCATCCGCACCACCTCACGCGCGTCCTCCACGCTCCGGATGTGCGGCACCATAATGCCGGCCGCGTCCAGCTCCAGGGGGCGGATGTAGTCGCTGTAAGCGCCGCGGGTCACCCGCACCAGTACATCGGTGTTCTGGGTCTTGGCCGCCCAGATTTGCTTCTCAACGATATCCCAGTCGTTGGCGGTGTGCTCCAGGTCGCTCCAGATGCAGTCAAACCCGAACACCCCCACCAGCTCCGCCAGACGGGCGCAGCTGGAGTTTAGTTTGAAGCAGCTGGCGACCTCCCCCGCGCGCAGTTTGGCCAGCACGCGGCTCGGTCTCATATGCATGGACGTCTCGGTTACCTCCCCCCGCCGCGCGGCCCACCGGGGAACCCGGCTGCTTCACCGGGTGCGGGCGCCTTATGCCGCCGGCGCTTTTGTCGGTCAAGATACTTCGAGCGAAACCCCGCAGGACTAGGAAGCAGATCCGCCGTTCCCGCCGGAAGGATGCTCCTTATCCCTGTGCTCTTCCAGTTGCGGATCCCAGGTATGGATGTGGCGCCGCATCACGTCCTTGGCGGCATTCACATCGCGGGCGCGCAATGCGGCGAGCAGCTCACGATGCCCTTCCGCGGTCCGGTCCCGGGCATCCATCCCCACCAGCTTCTGAGCCCGGATGAAGAACCGGCCCAGGAACGCGCCGAACTCACTGAGAATGGGATTGTCCGCAATCTCCAGGAGCTGCCTGTGGAAATCCAGATCCAGTTCCGTGAACTCTTCCGCAGTGGTCGCCTCACTGATGCGCCGGTTGCACTCCTCCAGCTGCAGCAGGCTGACTTCGTCCAGGTTGCGGACCACCAGATCCATCAACCCAACCTCGATGATGAGACGGGCCTGGATGAAGTGGGCCATCTCGGGGTCGTTGCGCAGGATGGCAAAGGAGATATGGTCCACCACGTTCGAGTAGTCGAACGAGGAGACATACATCCCGTCCCCCACCTTGATCTCGATCAGCCCCACGGCTTCCAGGGACTTCAGAGCCTCCCGCAGGATGTTGCGGCTCACGTTCAGGCTGGAAGTCAGGACCTTCTCGGAAGGAAGGCGGTCACCCGGTCCGAGGTTGTTGGAGGAGATGTAATCCTTGATACTCTCCATCACCCTCGTGGTGAGGTTGACCCGTCTGACAGGTTCGATCTGCTTCATTGATACTATTATCCTTCCACCTGTATCTTATCCTGTCAGAGCCCATCATGCCATAAGCCCTGGCAGATCGAATCCCGGACCGGGGCTCCGGGACACCAAGCCCACCTGCCGGAAGCGGAGCGGCTGCTTCCGGTCACCCTCCTGTTTCCGGCCCGGCCGGGCGGCATCTGGAAGATTCCGTCGTCTCCGGCTGAATTATGCCGTGAAACGGCCGGTTCCTTCCCCCCGCCCGGCCGCGGCCGGGTTCGAATGCGTCAGATAGCGGAGATGAGACCTCTCAGTACTCGCCAATCCCCGCCAGCGTCTCCACCAGATCCCACCGGCTCTCCAGCGTGGGCGGGTTGGTTGCCGGGTTCAGGGCTCCCGTGGCCTTCACATAGTCGAAGGGGTTCACAGAATGAGCCGGCGCCTTTACCAGTATCGGACGGCCGGACCCATCGTCCACAGTGAACTGATCGCCCGTGAAGAACTCGTTGAAGTCCACCTTGCCGAACACGGTGAACCGGAAGTTGTTCCGCGCCTGGTTCATGATCGGATCGCGGGCGGCTTTGTTGTTGATGGTCACCACCGGCAGCGGTGCGCTCTCGAAGTCGTATTCGTAGTCCACGCCGTCAATGCCGATGACCAGCTTGTCCACATAAGCCCAGACAGCGGACTGATCGTGCCACCACGGCCCGTAGCGGCTATCCGTCACCTGTCCGGAGCCGATCTTGATGGCGATGGAGGTTCCGGTCTGGTTGGCCAGCTGCAGGTTGGCGTTCATCGGATCCCGGTAGTCGCCGACATACGGCGTCGCGAGCTTCATGGTCTCGCCGGCGGCGTCGTAGCGCTTCCGGAGCCACTCCCAGTTCCCGTAATAGTTTGTACTGGAGGTGCCGATCAGCTCCCACCAGCCGTTCGGATCCAGGAGGTCCCACTTCTGCCAGGTTCTCATCTGAACGGGCCACGTGGCGCTGCCCGTGTAATCGGCCGGGCGAAGGGTATAGCCCCAGGGATAGAACCAGAAGCGGCGCTGCTGGGCGCTTGTGCCGCTGTTGGTGATGATCTCAATCATCGGCGGCCGGCCGCGATCATAGTCGCGGTACTGCACGTATGTCCAGTACTCGAACTTGGTGATGCGCTTCAGCTCGATGCCACTGAAATTGTCTGTCCCGAGATAGATCTTCGACAGCGGATTGTTGTCGCTGTAAAAGACCTGCATCCTGAAAGAGCCATCCCCCGCAGGCGGCAGCCCCGGGCCGGTGACAAACTGGCCGATGGGCATCTGTGCGGGCTCCAGCGGGTTGCCCCAGCCACCCATCACACCCTGCTGGATGGCCAGCTTCCACCCCTTGGATTCCATGTTTCCAGGGGTAACGACGATGGTCTCCGCGGTGGCGGCGCCCGCCATCAGGGCGGCAAGGGCCCCTGCGGCGAGGCATCTGACGAAGGCACGTCTCATGGTCACTTGATCCTCCTGTCCTGAAGCGGCCGCTTCCCGCTGAAGGGGGGCGGCGCTGCAAGCTTCCTCTGGCCGGGCGGGACATCTGCCCGCCCGGCCGGCAATCCATTCCAGGGACGCGCCGCGCGCCGCACCCGCGCGCCCCCGGACAGACGATCCCGTTACTTCCGGTTGCGGCGCAGCAGCCCGCCGAAAGCGCCCAGCCCCAGGGCAAGCGCGGTCAGCGAAGCCGGCTCGGGAACCACCTCGAAGTCGTAGACGTACTCGACGCCGTCAATCCCGATCACCAGCAGATCCACGAACCCGTTGATGCTGCTGGAGGTGCGCCACCAGGCGCCGTAGCGGCTGTCAGCAGCCTGACCGGCGCCGATCTTGACGCTCAGGCTGGTACCGGTCTGGTTGGCAAGCTGCAAGTTGACCAGCGGATCCACATAGTCGCCCACGTAAGGGGTCGCCAGCTTTGCGCCGGAGTAACGGCCAACCACCCAGCTCCAGTTACCAAAGTAGTTGGTGCTGCTGGTGCCCACCAGTTCCCACCGGCCGTTGGCGGACATCAGATCCCACTCCTGCCACACGTTCAACTGAACGTTCTGAGTGCCGTTCGGACCCCAGGGCAGGAACCAGAAGCGGCGCTGCTGGGCGCTTGAACCGCTGTCGGTGATCAGCTCGATCATCGGCGGCTGGCCATCGGTGTAGTCACGATTCGCCACGTAGGTGTAGTACTTGAACGACGTGATCCTCGAAAGCGCCACACCACTGTGATTGTTGGTGCCAAGATACACCTTGGAGATCGGGTTAGTATCGCTGTAGCCCGTGCGCATCTGGAACGAGCCGGATCCGGCCGGCGTGGTTGCCGGGCCGTTGACGAACTGCGCGGTGGGAGGCGTGCTGGACGTCCCCTGCCGGGTGGCGAACACCCAGCCCTGCATATCGCCGGGCCAGACCACAACGGCGCCGGCAGGAGCCAGAGCGCCAACCAGAAGAGCGGCGGCCGTCACGGCCACCACGGGAAGCGCGAATCGCTTCATCATCTTTCCTCCTTTGCTGCACTGAATGCGTTTCCACCCCTCCTGCGGGTACGGAAACGCTTGAACCGGCCTCCTCTCCACCGGTCCCGGCGGATACGGAGGCGCATAAGTCCATTGTAACACGGCCACATCCCCGGCAGGAGCCTTCCGACAGCGGCGGCCACCGGCGCGCGGTAGTGAGCCAATCATACTACAATTAAGCGTAAACCCTTTGCTTCCTCCTGTCAAGCAGGTTTTTCTACCGGGTCTTCCTCAAAGGTGCTTGACCCGGCCGACGTAGGACTCCCGGAAGTATTGGACGGAGTCAGCGCCCTGGGATCCGCGTGACTCTGAGGTGGATTCTCGCACTGGGAGGGATATACTGTCCCGGGGCCCACAGGCACGGGTCCGGCATCTCGTCCCGGGAGGGATATCTGCAGGCAGACAACAGTGAGTACAGAGAGCGGAATGCGGCCATCCTGAGCGCCCTCGGGGCGACCGTCTCCTATGGGGTGACGCCGGTGTTCCTGCGCCACTTCACCACGTGGCTGGATCCGTGGATGGTCAATGGCATCCGCTACAGCATCGCCGCCATCTTCTGGCTGCCGGTGGTCCTCTCCATGCGCCGGTCGTGGGGCGGGAATGGAGCAAGCCCCGGCATCTGGAGGGCGGCAATGGCTCCGGCCGTCATCAACGCGACGGGCCAGGTGCTCTGGGGGCTATGTCCCTACTTCCTGACCGCCTCGGTCATCGGCTTCGCCTCGCGCCTGTCGTTCCTGTTCACGGTGCTCATCGGGTTCGCGCTGGTCCCGCGCGAGCGTCTGCTGGCCCGTCAGCCCGCCTTTCTTGCCGGAGCCCTGGTCTGCGTCGTGGGGATGTTGTTGATGTTCCGGGATCAGCTCGCCGCGCCGGGGGCATCGGCCGCGGGGGTAGTCATCATGACGCTGACAAACGTGATGTTCGGAGCCTATGCCGTCAGTGTGGGGCGGCATCTGGGCGGTTTTCCCACGCGCTTGAGCTTCGGCGTCGTCAGCCTGTATACTGCTCCACCCCTCCTATTGTTAATGTTCCTGCTGGGTGACCTGTCTTCGGCCGCACGTCTGGACGCGATCCTCTGGGGTCAGATCGCCCCCTCGGCGCTGATCGGCATCGCGCTTACCCACGTGTTCTACTTCCGGAGCATCCACGGGCTGGGTCCGGTTGTCTCGACAGGACTTTTGATGGCCATTCCCTTCGTCACCCACGTGACGGCCTCCCTGTTCCTGAAGGAGCGGATGACGTCGCTTCAGTTGGCAGGCGGGCTGATCCTGGTGGCGGGAGGGGTATTGCTGGTCATCGCGCGCGCTCGCGCAGACACGGACGCAATGGAAGACAGGCCGCCCTGATTTCCCGTCCGCATCCGAAGCACTGCGCTCACTGATGCAAGAATGTCAGCCATGGATTGCTATCGGGAAATCGTCCATCGTAGTTTACACGGGAGTGGGAATCCAAAGGTGTCGGCCAAGTAGACACGGTCATTAGGGTGAGGACGGGTGCTCCTCCTTCCGAGTTAGATCACGTGCCGCGTGTTTGCGCACTAATGCCAATAAGGGTGCAGCCAGGCGCGGCGGAGTTGCCCTCTGTTTGGGACAAGGCTACTTGAGAGTCAGCCCGGAAGAGACGTTTGTCTCGCCCCCCGAGGCAAGCTATAATACTTCCTTGAGCAGAGACGGCCGCTCTACGGTAATCTCGGACGAGGGGAGGTTCTCTCGTCCGAGCTGCCGCTCTTTGCCAGATGACTTGCAGGATCGTGTTCTTTGGAGAAGCCAACTACTAGCTCTCTTGCTTATGGCTCAGGACTAGAGGTAGTCCCAAGCTCCTGTGCCTTTTCTCGTGCTTGGGTCATGTGGTATTTATCTCACTTGATACCACGCGTCTCTACTCCCTGTCAACGTCAGTGTCGGCCGCGCCTTGACGCCAAAGAGAGCATCCTCTATAATACCGTCTTGTCCCAAAATCATAGAAAGGGGTATTATGGCAGTAGTTCCTTCCAAAAACTTCGTGGCGCTCGCACGAGCAAGTCAATGCATAGACGCCCTCTAAAAGGTCTTCATCACGATATCCCTTGGTACCGACAGCTTATATTTGGCAAACCAATAGAGATCGAACATCAGGAGCAAGCACGCCTACCGAAGGTAATAGCCTTGCCGGTCTTCGCAACGGACGCAATCTCTTCAGTTGCCTATGCGACTCAGGAGATTCTACTCGCTCTTGCCATAGCCGGGCTGAGCGTCTCTGACCACCGTGCGCTGTACAGGTCACTGACACTCGGGCTCTCCCTCGCAATCGTCAGCCTCTTGGCAATTGTCGTGACATCCTACTGGCAGACCATCTTTGCATACCCCCAAGGCGGGGGTTCGTATACTGTCACCAAAGAGAACCTCGGTATCATGTGGGCGCTGCTTGCAGGAGCTGCGCTACTTATCGACTACATACTCACCGTGGCGGTCAGCGTGTCGGCCGGCGTTCAAAACCTCCTGAGTACTCCGCTGGCGCACACCATCGGCATAGCCAGTAATCCCCTCCCTGTTGCCATAGGCACGATTGCCATCCTCACCCTTGTGAACCTCCGGGGTCTCAAGGAGTCCGGTACACTGTTCGCCGCATTCACCTACCTTTTCGTCGGGATGGCCGCGGTAATGATCGTGCTTGGTATTGTCGGCCCGGCTTTCGGGTGGCGCATCTACCGCGAGGCTGTCGTCACGCAAATACCAGGAGGCATTGCGCATAATCTTCAAAGCTTCAGTTTTTTGACCGTTGCCGCCATTGCCCTGAAAGCTTTCACGCATGGCTGCTCGGCAATGACCGGCACCGAGGCAATTGCCAATGGCGTGCCCGCTTTTCGCCAGCCGCAGTCCAGGAATGCCGCCATCACCCTTGTGCTGATGGGTTGTATTCTGGCCTTTTTGTTCGTCGGCATCTCATATCTGGCTACTCATCTGGGTGTTGTATACTATGAGCTAGGTAGGGGTCACCACGCCCCGCCGGTTATTGACCAGCTCTCAGGTGCTATCTTCGGCAAGCATGAGTCTGGTTTTCGCCTTGTCCTTTACTACACAATGCAGGTGGCCACCGCCATCATTCTGTTTCTTGCAGCCACTACGGCCTATGCGGACTTTCCTCGCCTTGCATACTTTATGGCCGAGGACCGCTTCCTACCAAGACAGTTGAGGAACCTGGGTGAAAGGCTTGTCTACACGAACGGCATCGCACTCCTCGGTCTCCTCGCGACTGGGCTCGTTTTCTGGAGCCACGCCAGTGTGAACCGGCTTATTCCGCTCTATGCTGTGGGGGTGTTCACGGCTTTCACCTTGTCGCAATCTGGAATGGTAGCCCATTGGCTGAAACTGAAGGGGCCCGGTTGGCAGTGGCGGGCTCTCATCAACGGCTGCGGCGCTGCGTGTACAGGAATTGTCCTTGGAACGTTCATAGCGGAAAAATTTGTGGAAGGCGCCTGGATTGCATTAATCGCAGGATTTGTCTTGATATATGTTTTCGGCGTCATCCACGGTCACTACGAAGAGGTGCGGCGAAACCTCACCATCATAGGGTGGCAACCGGATCCGACCCCGTTTGCCAATACGGTCCTAGTGCTTATTCCTAGTCTTCACCGGGGGGTTTTCCCAGCCCTGAGGTATGCCCAATCGCTTAGTTCGGACTGCCGCGCCCTGCACATTGAGATCGACCCGACGGAGACGGCGCGTCTACGGCGCGAGTGGGAAGAATATATTGGCGACGATCTGCCCCTCGTAATTCTCCCGTCGCTCTACCGGTCGTTGATCGCGCCGCTGTTGGTATATCTGGACGAGGTTCAAAAAGAGCGGAAGAACCACGTAGTCACCATCGTCCTCCCGGAGTTCGTCTCAAGCAGATGGTGGCACTCGTTTCTCCACAACAAGAACGGCTTGTTGCTACGGTACTATCTCGGGAAGCGGCCTGGCGTCATAGTCTGCAACGTGCGCTATTTCCTAGATACATCTGGTGGTACTACCACCTTCTACCCCGGAATCGGTACCGTGGTGTCTGAGGGATCTACCGAGTGATCATATACGCAAAGGATGACGTCGTGAAGATCTCCGGAGCCATGAACCGGAACTACTGGCTCGCAATCAAGGCGGCCGCTAACCTCCTCCTGAAGGAGAACCCCCACGGCATCATCATAGATTGCGCCGACCTGACAACCACTACACGCGACGGTATTCACACCCTACTGGACGCCCTGCGCTACATTAAACAGGTGGACGCCCGAATACTGGTATGCAACGTCCCTGAAAACCTGCTAGTTCAAATCAAGAAGATGCCGGGGCTGCGCTCTGGACTCGCGATTGCGAACTCGCTCGAAGAGGCCCGGGTTTCTCTTCGCCCCAGTACAGTACACGAGACCGTGGACCGGCACGCTGTGCTTGTGCTGTTGATGGACGGAACGGACGTCCCAAATGTCGTGAGTATCGCTTCGGATCTTGCGCGGCAGATCAGTGTGGCAGTAACCCTTTTCTACTGCATTGAGGTGCCCCGAAGCCAACCGCTGGGCGCCTTGCTCCCGAACCTTGAGACCAAAGCATATCAGATGGTGCGCCAGGCGGAGCGCGAAGCGGCCCGCCTACGTCAACCCTACACCACCCACATCACCAGGAGCCGGGATCTGGCTAAAGGGTTCCTGGCTGGGATTGTGGAGCACGAATCAAGGCTTGCAGTCATTGGGGTCACCCCGGAAATGTTCAGCAGCCCCCGCGTGGCGCAGACCGTAGCTACCCTGATCAGGCGAGCACCCTGTGACATTCTAGTCGTGCGCAGCCCACTCTCATCGGCCTTCCTCACTGAGAACTGCTCCAGAAGGATCCCGCTCATCAACCGCCGCTCTCAACAACGCCCTGCTGGGAACAGGACGGGCTTTTTCGCGGCGTGGCCGCTACGGCCAGGCTGCAGATGGTGGCCAGCATGCCTAGAAGATGACAAACAGCGCCTCAGCATATTATTCGCTCTCTCAGGAAACGGTGGCACAGGTGCAGGTCTCCGGTTTGCATGCCGTTACGCCCGCACGCACAAGGCGCAGCTAACAGTAATAACAATCGTCGAGGTACCTATGTCACTGCCGGTAGATGCACCCGATGTCCCCGGACTTGCCGTGGCCAATACCATAATGGACGCTGCAGAGCGCATTGCATTCGAGGAAAACTCACATATCAACACCGAGGTTATCGCTTCCCGCAACACCGCCACCGCTCTCCTGGAGATCATGTCCCGCGGAGGTTACAACCTCATGATAATGGAGACCAATGACACCACCATAGAACCAGGAACTCTGGACACTGAGAACTACGTCTCCTATCTTATGCGGCGGCTACCACACCCTTTGTGGCTTCTCAGAACAAAGGAGTATGCGAAAGGGTTACCGTCATGAAAGTCGTGATAGTGGGTTGCGGTAGAACGGGGGCATTGCTCTCTCACATTTTATTTGAACAGGGTCATGAGGTTATCATAATGGACAAGAACGCGGACGCTTTTAGGCGGGTGGGTGATCTGCCAGTAAAACGAGTCGTCGGTTCTGGCATAGATACGGCGGCGTTGAGACGCACAGGTATCAAAGATGCGGACGTATTCATGGCGCTGACAAATGGAGACAATACTAACATCATGGCTGCACAGATAGCGCAGACACAATTTGGAGTTAAGATTGCTGTCGCCCGCATCTACGATCCCTATAGGGCACAGGCATATCGTGAAATGGGTCTCAGCACCTTCTGCACGCCATTGGTAGCCGCTCGTCTATTAAGTGACTACATCCTTGGCAGGAAGTGGAGTGGCGTGGACGACTATGTGGATCCCATCGTGTCTGGCCGGGCGGAAATCGAGGAAAATTGATGTATGTTGTGATTGTCGGTGGTGGCAAGGTAGGATACTACCTTACACGCGAGCTGTTAAATCAGAACTACGAAGTGCTACTCATTGAGAAAGACCGTAGTCGTCTCACTATTTTGCAGGAGGAACTTGGCGAGGTAGCATTCTACGGAGATGGCGCAGAGATTCGCGATATGGAGATGGCAGGCTTCGAGAGGGCAGATGTGGTGGTATCTGTCACAGGAGATGATGAGGACAATCTTGTCATATGTCAGATGGCAAAAAAGCGCTTCAATGTTCCCCGTGTTATCGCTCGAGTCAATGACCCGGAAAACATGTGTCTGTTCCATCAGCTTGGAGTGACTGAGACGCTGAACAGCACCTGCATTATCTACAATCTTATTGAACAAACCATCGAAAGCGACGAGGTTATCCCGTTGGCTGCTCTTCAACAAGGGAAAGCCGAGATCGTTGAAGTGAATGTCAGCGAGGCATCACCCCTAGTGGGTAAGCGGATCGGAGAGATCGTGCTTCCTGGACAGTCTCTCATCATCGCAGTCATCCGCGGAGGCCAAGCCCGCATTCCTACAGCCGATACAGTTCTGTCGGGCAAGGACACCATAATCATTCTTGTGGACTCCGAGCATGAGGCGCTACTGAATTCCTTCTTCGCGGACCTCCAAAACGTGTCTATTTAGTTCTTCCCCCTCTCCTGCGTTGTGGGCAGGTCAGAATCAACCCCTGTTGGCGTATATAGACGGGCTGATTCTGGTGCCGGGAGGAGTACGGCTGGTAATCGCGCGCTCGCGCCGACACAGCCGCGAAGGAAGACCTGCTGGCCTGACTTAGCCGCCGCATCCACAGTCCTGGTTGCTCCCCTTCGTAAATAGCACGGATGGTCCGTCAGTCCTTGTTAATAGGCTTTCAAAAGGGGAAATTTAAGACTGATGAGTTCAGCAACAGGAATCATCGCTTTCCTCCTTGCCTGGGCCCTTATCCCGGCGCCGGTTCTTGGGGGCACCTTTTCAGTAAAGGATTTCGGGGCGGCCGCTGACGGGGTGACAGACGACACGGCGGCCTTCCAGAAGGCGCTTCAACGCGCCGCAGAGCAGAAAGGCAGCACGGTCTTCGCGCCGGCCGGGAGATATCTCATAGCAGGCTCTCTGCAAGTCCCTGCAGCCATCACTCTGCAGGGCGAGTATCGCGGACCGGGCAGACAGCGCGGAACGGTGTTGCTTTCAACCTATGGCAAGGGCAGGACGGACGGACCGGGCTGCATCGTGGCCACCGCGGGAGGCAGCGCGGTGAAGGGCATCTGTATCGAATACCCGGACCAGAAGGCTGATGCCGCCGAACCGGTTCCTTTTCCCTATGCTATCCACGCGGGCCCGGACGGGCGCATTGAAGACATTTTTCTTTACAACGCGTATCAGGGAATCAACCTGGACGGCGCGCACGCCAGCCTGGTGCGCAATATCTGGGGTGAGCCGCTTAGGGTCGGTATTCACGCGGATCACATCTACGACGTTTGCCGCATCGAGAACGTGCATTTCTGGCCGTATTTCACGCTCGATAAGCCTCTGCGCGGCTGGGTGCTTTCGTATGGTGTGGCCTTCGAGTTCGGCCGCTCGGACTGGCAATACTGTCTGAACACGTTCTGCTATGGATACCGCGTGGGATACCGTTTCTTCACCTCGCAGGAGGTGAAGGAGAAGGCCTATCCGGGCGGCGTGACCAATGGCAACTTCGTGGGCATCGGTGCGGACTGCGTGGGGGTGGCGCTGGATATACAGGACAGCTTCAACATTGGCATCAGCATCACCAATGGAGAGTTCGCCCCGTTCGGAGGGACGCACTGTGTGGGGATTCTACTTCACGAGACCAATACCGGGAACGTTACCCTGACCAACTGCAACTTCTGGGCGGTGGCGGAGGCGCTGGCAATCGTGAACGGCGGCTCGCTGAACTTGACCGGCTGCAACATCAACGACTGGAACGTGGCAAAGAAGGGGGATCTACCTGCGTTCACGGTCACGAAAGGCCGGTTGAACGTCACCGGATGCACGTTCAACAGTGGCGGTCTTGCGGCGGTGTTGCAGGGTGTCCAGAGCCGCGTCAGCTTCACGAACAATATGGGCACCGAGCCGCTCAAGGTGATCAACCGCATCGGCGCCCGGGCGCTCTTCAGCGGCAACAACCCACCCATCGAGGTGACCGAGGAGTAAGACTGCAGACGGGGGGCACCCGCGTCGCGCGGCTCGCGGATGGCCCCCCAGGTTTTCGAGACATCTTAGCGGACAGATTCGGCTGTCGCAGCGCGCCCGGTCTTGGAACCCCGGAAGGTCAAGGTTCCCAACCTTCAACTCTAGACACTCACCCTTCAACCTTACGCTCCGAGCGTTGCTCCCTACGCCGGTCGAGTCGCGCGGCGGGAGCCGCGCGTATCGAGACCACGCGTTGCGGAATGTGGTTTCGACTCGCCCGCCTGCGGCGGGCGGCTCAACCACCGTCGTGGGGAGTTCCGGGAACAAGAGCCCGGAATGCCACAAACACCGAGAGTCAGCCTGCGGGCCGGGCAGTCCCCGTCGTACAAGACAAAGGGGCACGACTCAGGTCGTGCCCCTTCAACACGTGGCGCAAATGAGGTGCGCCGGTTACTTCACCTGTTCCGCCAGCTGGCTGCCGCGGGCGGCATCCCGGAGTTTCTTCAGCGCCTTCAGCTCAATCTGACGCACGCGCTCGCGCGACAGGTTCATCTCACCGCCGATCTGCTGCAGGCTGCGCGCACGGCCGCCCTCGAACCCGAACCGCTTGGCGATGACCATCCGCTCGCGCTCCTCCAGACAGTCCAGCAGGCTTTCACTGGCCTCGCGGCGAGCCGTCACCAGCACGCTCTGCTCCGGATCCTCCACATTCAGATCCGGCAGCAGCTGCACCAGTGGAGTTTCGGCATCCGCGGATACCAGGCTCTCCAGCGAGACCGGCTCCGCAGCCACCTTCTGCAGATCCAGCAGGCGGCGCACCGAGACGCCCGTTGCCTTCGCCAGCTCTTCGTTGGTGGGCGGGCGGTTGTACTCCGACTCCAGCGTGGAGCGCACCTGCTCCATCTTCCGCAGCGCGGCCGCCAGATAGTTCGGCACGCGGATGGTGCGGCTCTGGTTCGCGATGGCGCGGCTGATGGTCTGCTTCACCCAGTGGGTGGCATACGTGCTGAACTTGTACCCCTTGGAGGGATCGAACTTGGTTGCGGCCTTCATCAGCCCGATGACGCCCTCCTGCACCAGATCCTCGAACGGGATGGCGCGGAAATCGTGCTTCTTCGCGATGCTGATGACCAGACCCAGGTTCGACTCGACCAGCTGCTGCTTGGCCTTCAGATCCCCCTTGCGGATGCGCTTGGCCAGCTCGATCTCCTGCTCGTGCGTCAGGAGACTGCGCCGGCCGACCGGCGGCAGGCAGGTCCTCGTCGAGCTGTTGTTGACCGGGTCGTCCCTCCGGGGATCCGCCCCCGAGCTGCGCCGGCTGCTCTTGAGATCCTTCACCGCAGTACTCACTCCTGATCCTTGTCCTTTCCTCGTGACCCCTCGTTCGTTTGACTGACTGACTCGATAACGCGGTACACCCTTAGTTAAACGACTTTATCCGCCAATATGTTCCCGCGCTCTCCCTCGCTTCTCGCCCGGACCGCCTGCGCTGCGCGGACGGAGGTCTCCCCCAAAGAATGCTTTACCCTCCGGAAGCGCGTCTCAGTCGCTTTTCTCCGACTTAATTTGGACGGTTCCCGCCAACACGTGCGGTTCGCGCAAATGGCGCGCGCGAACGCCCTTTTCTTGCGCTCCAGCAGGCCCACGGGGGAGTAAAGACGGCCAGCCGCGGAGAACCAGGCAGACCGGCCCTGCCTATACTAACAAATACGGGGAATGCTTCTCAAGCGGTTTCGGGGAAGTTATCCGGTTTTTTTCAGAGTTTTTTCAGCCGGGTTCCCGGATTCCAGCAGGACCGGCAGGATCCACAGGGTCGAGGCGGCCGCAGCGAGCACTCCTGAGTCGTTGAACACCAGCAGAGCGGCCGCCGTCGCCCAGAGCGCCGCGGGCGCGCGGCGTCTGCACTTCCAGCTAACGAAGGCCGCTCCTCCGGCCGCCGCTGCCAGCAACAGCGCCCACGGACTCCGCTGCAGCAGCATAAGGTTCAGGGAAGTCTTGCGCAGGATTATGTCCAGGGCCGCTCCCGCCCCCTCCTGACGTATTCCGGCCACGGCTCTTCCGAAATGGGACTGCAGATTCTCCGGGCGGAAGGAGTCCACAACGGCGAGCCCTGCCACCGCCGCCAGGCCGGCGGCGCATGCGATCGCGGCGGCGGGCCACCGGCGACGCGGCAGGCTAGCAGCCAGAATCGCCGCCGCTCCCGCCAGGCATCCCAGCATGACACCTGCATTCGCTCCCAGAAGCGGGTGTCCTGCGAAAACCGCAGCGGCAAGCATCACTGCACCGCCCGCGATTCCTCCGAGACCTCCCCGCAAGGCCAGCGCACCCGCCAGAACGGCCATCGCTCCGGCGAACAGGCCGCCGTACTCGTTTCCCAGACCATAGTATCGCGCCCCACCCTGTATCTCGTAGCTTGCGGGCGCGCCTGCAAGCCACCCAAGCAGGCAGAAAGTTGCTACCCCTGAGGCCGACACCAGGGCCAGCGCAGGCGTGATCCGCAGCCTTGCCAGCCGGAACCTTATCGCTGCGGAAGCAACCGCCGCGCCGATGGCGAGAAGCGCCGGCCCCCACGGGGCAGGAGGCCTGAGTACGCCGGCGGCAAGGAGGCCGGTAAGAGCTGCCGGCGGGGCCAGCGACAAAGCCGATGGCAAGGGACTCCTGCCTCCTCTGGCGCAGGCCAGAGCAGCCGCCACCGCCATCGCGAGCGATGATAAATACACAAATCCCCGGACGGCTCCGCGCGTCTTTGACTGATAGTCGGCCTCGTCCCGGATTGCGGCCACCTCCCGAAGTGGAGAAGCCGAAGGCGCCACATCCATCGGTTGCCCGCTGCCGATGTGGGCCGGGGCGCCCAGCCAGTGGAGGATCGCCGTCGCCAGGTCCGTGTTGGCCACCACGCCGGCCCTTCTGGTGGATCCGGATGTCAGAAGTCCCGGGCCTTCTCCCCGCCGGAAGCTCAGCAAAGGAGCAAGCGAGGACGCGCCCGGTTCCTCCTCATCGAATACCTGTCCGGGGGACGCCACAACCAGCCGCCATCCGGCCGGAAGCAGGTCAAGACAACCGGAGACAATGGAATCTACACTCTCCATCACCCGCTTCCGCATCCCGGGACGTGCGCCGGGGAGAGTCTCAGCCTCGTAGCGGGCGTAGCGGAAGGCGTCTCCCGTCTCCACCACGATGAAGCGATACCGCTCCAGGCTTTCCTCCATCCTGCGCAGCAGCGCCTCCCGGTCCGTGCGGAGTCCGAACGGAAACGCCGGGTCACGCCGTGTCATCTCTCCGCCCACGATCCCGGAGCGCGCCCGCCCGCTGGTGTCCAGCACAAACAGAGCCGCCGGGCGAAGAGGCGCATCCGGCAGGTCCGCATTGCCCAGCACAGTTGCCGCGATGCCCTTTGCCGCCAGATGGCCGCCCAGGGCTCCAGGCTTCAGCGGATACGGAGCCGCTTTCGCCCGCCGCAGCTCCGCCTGGAAGTCTGGAGCAAAGAGCCGGTAACCGTTCCCGGGCTGGCTGTGCCGGAACTCCCACACCTGACGGGCTGTCCGGCCTCCGTAGAGTTCGGAATCCTGCAGGATCAGAGCGCTGCCGCCCCCGGCCGCCGCACGCGCTCCTGTGGCCAGGGTGAAATAGCCGGAGATGAGCGGGTCGAAATCCACGGGGACAAAGGGCGCGTCCAAAGGCCGGCCGACCCGGCTGCTCATCAACGCGGAGCATCCTCCTTCCGCGATCCGCCGCAGACCCGGCATCACCATCACATCGTCCAGCGTCAGCGAGGGAACCAGGACGAGTAGCACCCCGGCTTCGGCCGCCGGAGCAGGCATGCCTCTACGCCCTGCAGTGGCGGGGGAAGATATCGCCAGGATGCTCAGCGCCCCGAGCAGAGTCAGAACCGCGCCGCGCAAGCTCCGCCTCCTTCCGCCCGGGACAGCAGGGTCTCGTAAAGGATCTCAAGCCTGCGCGCCATCTGCTGGCCCGAATGTTCCGTGCGGACGCGTTCCCGCGCCGCGTTCCCCAGCCTCTCCGCCTCTTCAGGGTGGCGGAGCAGCGAAACGGCCGCCTCCGCCAGAGCGGACGGGTTCCCCGCCGGGACGATCCTGCCTGTCACGCCGTCATGCACCGGCCAGCGTGTGTCGCCGCTCTCCACGCAGACAGGGGAAACCCCCAGAGCCATCGCTTCCAGCAGCGTGCGCGAAAGGTCCGGGCAGGGAGCAGGCGCGACGATGATGGAAGCCGCCGCAAGAAGGGCGCACAGATCTTCAACAGCCCCGGTGCAGGTTGCTCCCAACTGCGCAAGCGCGCGCTGCAGACGCCGGGACGAGGCATCAGGGGGAGCTTCTCCGGCTAGGACAAGCTGCGCCTCCGGCGCCAGCCGGAGGATCTCTGCAGCCGCCCTGGTCACCGGCCGGAACTGGCTGCCCGGGCAGAGGCGCGCAGGGAAAAGCACTACAGGGCGAGTTGGGTCCAGTCCGGCACTGCGCAACGCCCGCAGTTTGTCCGCTTCGGAGACACGCGGTGCGTCAACTCCCTCTGGAATGAGGGAGACCTGCGAGCGGTCCAGCCCTGCTTTTAGCAGATCCTGACGGATCCGCTCCGACGGCGCGACCACGTGGTCCATGGCCCTGAGCGCCAGGGTCAGCATGGAGCGGGCAGCCGGGTTCACGGGGCGAGGCAAGGGCCGGTGCAGGGTGGCAAGGCGGACCCGCGCTCCTCCGCCGGCCAGCGCCGCCGCAAGGGTGGCGCGTACTCCGTGAGCGTGAATGATATGGAACTTCTCCTTTCTGATGAGAGCGGACAGCAGGATACCCGAGTAGATCAGACCGAAGGGGACCGCTGGATCGGTCATCTCCAGTCCCCGGAAACCGGCGCGGTCTTCCAGTCCGTCATAGAGAGCATCCCGCATTACAGCCGGGGCCGCCAGGGTCACGCGCAGGCGGGAGAGGTCGTGGTGTTCCAGGAGCGTCCGGACGTGCGTGCGCATTCCGCCTGCCGAAGGACGCAGCAGGTGAAGCACGTGAATGGCTTCTTCCTTCATCGGGTGCGTGTGCACTGCCGGTGGCCTATTCCGGATCTCCTCGGTGCCGCCGAATGAGCGGCCGGCATATTGTACAGAATAGACAGCGCCGGCCGCGAGGCGTAATACGGACGGCCTGAGTGACTTGCAAAGCGCCGGGGGCTATAATGACCGCGTCTGTCCCGGGCGTCAGCGGCTCTCGCGTCACCGGGAAACGCCTCCGCAACCGGCGGGAGTCTGAATACACGGAAAGAGGTTGCATCCGGAGGAGGCCCGGGGAAGCCCCCGCAGCGGCCGCCGGTCTGTCCGCTGATGCCTGTCCTGAGTCGCGCTGTCACATTGCTTTGCGCAGTTGTCCTCGTGGCCGCCAGTGGCGGCTGCGGCAAACGGCGCGCCGCCCAGGAGCCGTCCCCTCCAGCCAAGGAGCGCCCGGCGCTGGGGGTCACCATCAAGCGGTCCGAGACGGTTCAGGAGGACGAGCGCGGCAGGCCGATGTGGCGCATCCTGGCCGAGCAGACGGAACTGGACCAGGCCGCAGCGCGTGCCACGGTCCGCAGGGGGGAGGTAGAGGTCTTCGGAGAGAAAGGACGCCGGTTGATGCTTTCGTTCGGGGGACTGACGGCCAATGCGGAGTCGCGGCGGCTGCACGCGTGGGGAGGAGTGACCGCGAAAAGCGACGAGGCCCGCGCCTGGTTCCGGGCCGAGACGGTTACGGTGGATCTGAAGACCGACCGGGTCGTCGCCGCCGGGAATGTGCGGGGTTCGAACCCGGTGGGCTCCTTTCAGGCGGACAGGCTGGAGACGGATATGAACCTGGACCGCATCCGGCTCAGCGGAAGCGACAAGGTGACCGCGGTTATCGGTCTGCCGGAGAAGCTGCAGGAGAACAAGCGATGAGACGAGCGAAATGCGTCTGGAGCGCGGGAAGCATCCTGGTCTTGGTCTGCGTCTACGCCGTGGCGGCGGGAACGGTGGCCGCCCCGGACTCCGGCAAAACCGCCCGGACTGTGGGGACGGTCCGCGTCACCGCGAAGACGATGGACATCTCCGACCGCCAGTGGGTGCTCTCCGGCGGGCGTCCCACCGCCCAAACATCAGATGGAGCCCTGTTTGTGGAGGCGGACCGGATTGTGGTGTATCTGGATCGTCAGGCGAAAGACCGCGCCGGGTTCGTGTCGAAGGTCAGCGCCACCGGCAACGTGAATGTGCGCTCCACCACGCCGGACGGACAACCCGTCCGGGTCACGGCCCGCGCCGCTACTTACAACGGTCAGGACTCAACTGTGACCTTCGAAGGGGATGTAGTGGTGACGCTGGCCAGCCCCGATCTGGAGGAGCCTGGAGTCATGCGAGCCGGCCGCGTGACCTACTATATGAATGCCGGACCGGACGACACACGCTTCCGCGTGGAAGGGGATCCGGCGGAGGTGCGGGCGACTCCTAAGGCGCGGCCGGCGGAGGGCAAGGGACAGGGGAAGTGACCCTGTGAGCATTGTCTGCCAGGAGCTGGTCAAGAGCTACCGCGGGCGCCGGGTGGTCAACAGCCTCAGCTTCTCCGCCGAGCGTGGCGAGGTGGTGGGAATGCTCGGGCCGAATGGCGCGGGTAAGACCACTACCTTTTATATGATCCTGGGTCTGGTGCGGCCGGAATCCGGCAAGGTGCTCCTGGATGGATACGACATCACCTCACAGCCCATCTTCCGCCGCAGCCGCCTGGGCATAGGGTATCTTCCACAGGAAGCCTCCATCTTCCGCAAACTGACCGTCTTCCAGAATGTGATGCTGTATCTGGAAAGCCGCGGTGTCCCTGCCAGCCAGAGACGCGACGAGGCGATGCGGTTGCTGGAGGATTTTGGAGTGGCTGACCGCGCGAATGTGCGCGGCTCCGCGCTGTCCGGTGGCGAGCGCAGGCGGGTGGAGATCGCCCGGGCGCTGGCCGCCAATCCCGGATTTCTGCTGCTGGACGAGCCGTTCACCGGGGTGGATCCCATCGCCATCAGCGAGATTCAGCAGATGATCCGGAAGCTGGCTTCACGCGGCATCGGGGTGGTCATCTCGGACCATAATGTCCGGGAGACTCTGAGCATCACGGACCGTTCGTACATCGTGGCTGAGGGACGGGTGGTCTGCTCTGGGACGGAGGAGACCATCCTGAACGACCCGCTGGCCCGGAAGTACTACCTGGGTGACAACTTCACGCTGTAAAAGGGGCAGGGATGCGAACGGTTGACCGCCTGATGTTACGAGAGCTTGTCCCACCCCTGGTGTTCGGGGTGGCGGCCTTTACCAGCCTGTTCTTCGCGGGAGGCTACCTCTCAAAGCTGACGAACCTGCTGGTGCAGGGCGTTCCGTTTCCCGTAGTTGCAGAGCTTTTCTTCCTGTATTTGCCTTCGGTCATCGTGTTGACTCTGCCGATGAGCGTGCTTCTAGCGGTGCTGCTGGCGTTCTCGCGGATGTCTTCGGACAGTGAGATGGTGGCTCTGTGGGCGGGAGGGGTAAGCCTGTGGCGGATTATGCGCCCGGTGGTCGCTGTGGCCGTAGTGGTGACGCTACTCAGCTATCTGCTGAGTGAGGGGCTGGCTCCCCAGACACAGCGGCGCTCCACTGAGCTCCGCGAACGGGCGCTGGGGGAGATCACTCCTCTCCAGAAGGCGTTCATCATCTCCGATGTGGAGGGAGGACGCTACAATTCGGTGGTGTTTGTGAACGGCGGGATGGATCCGAAGACGCGTGAACTTCGCAACGTGACCATCTTCACCGGCTTCACCGAGCAGGGCCCGCAGATCTATTTCTTCGCGGAACGCGCGCGCTGGGAAGGAGGGACCGAATGGCGGTTATACAACGGCGCCATGCGCACGCTGGACCCGGCCGGCGGGGCCACGGTCAACACGTTCCGGGAGTGGAGCACCCGGGCGGTGAACATCAACCGCACCCCGGAGGAGGTGGTTGAGGAGCAACGTGACCCGGACGAGCTGAACTTTGCGCAACTCGCGCAGCGCATACAGCGAGTGAAGCGCACAGGCGGAGACACGCTCAAACTGGAGGTGGAGCTATACAACAAGCTTGCCGTTCCGCTGGCCAGTCTGGTGTTCGCGCTGATCGCGGCTCCACTGGGATTGCGGCCGCACCGCGGAGGGGCGGCGGTGGGGTTCGGCCTGAGCATCGGGCTTATCTTCGCATACTGGATGGTCTGGCAATATTCCAGCGCGCTGGCCAAGGCCGGTCAGATCAGCCCGATTGCGGGGAGCTTTATGGCGGATGTGATCTTCCTCACGGTGGGATTGCTGCTGCTGGCAAGAGCGTCACGCTGAGCAGCTTCCGTATATAAGGAAAGTATGGGCTACACGGTCATCCTGCTGGCGGCGTTGATCGGAGGGGCGGGGCTGATCGCTTACGTGGGCGATCTGCTGGGCCGCCGGATGGGCAAGGCGCGCCTGTCGCTGCTGGGCCTGCGGCCCCGGCACACCGCCATCGTAGTGACCTCCATCACCGGAATGCTCATCGCCGTTTTGACCCTGGGGCTGCTCCTTGCCGTGAACCGGGAATATACCCGCGTGGTGCTGGAGGGCCCGCAGGTGCTGGCTGAGAACCGCCGCCTGAAGCGCGAGACCCGGGAGCTGGAGGAGCGCCGCAGGAACGCAGTGGAAACGGCGGAGAAGGCCATGGCCTCCGCGAGAGAGGCCGAAAGCTCGCTTGAGAAGGCCCGTCAGAGTCTGAAGAAGGCCACGGAAGATCTGCTGAAGGCCCGCAAGACGGAAGCGGAACTGGACCGCAAGATCCGCGAGCAACAGGGGCGGCTGAAGGACTATGAGAAGCGCCTTGCCGAGGAGCAGGCCCGCCTCACGCAGGCACGCCGGGATGTGGCCAAGGCGCAGGAAGACATCCGCAAGGCTGCGCGCATCCTGGCCGAGCAGAACCGGCTGGTGGTGCAGGCTCAGCAGCGGGCGGGAATCACGCTGGCGGGTTATCGCGAGCTGCGCGAGCGCCCCATCATCTTCGGGGCGGGAGAGGAGGTGGCGCGGGTGGTGGTGGACTACTCTCCCCGCCTGTCGGAGATACGTGCGAACGTTTACAGAGCGCTTGAGGTGGCCAGCGCCAAGGCCGAGGCCCGGGGCGCGAAGAAGGGACCGAATGGCCGCGCGGTCATCATCGCTCCGGCCGTGTTCCGACCTGTGGAAGGTGGGCGGGAGGAGCGCTTCCAGGAGCCCCAGAGCGTTGCAGCCATCGCGGAGCAGATCCACGAGAGCCGAGAATCCGTCGTCATGCAGATCACCGTTCCGGGAAACAGCATCGCGGGGGAGACGGTGCCGGTGGCCGTGCGGCTGTTCCGCAACAAGCCCATCCTTTCTGCGGGCGACCTTCTCGCCTGCGTGACGCTGGACGGACGGCTATCTAATCAGACGATCTCCCAGGAGGTGCGGGAGTTTTTGGCCACGGATGTACGCTCGGCGGCGGCCCGGGCGGACCTCATTCCCCGCCTGAAAGCAGGAGGGGAGCCGGTCTACTTCGAGATGGATGTAGACCGCCTGGCCGCGCTGGTGGCCGACATCCGCGAGGCGAAAGGCCCGGTGCGTCTCTGCGCGCGGGCGAAGAACGCCGTGACCAGCGCCGGCCCACTGGAGCTGGAGTTCTCGATCCAGAAAAGGTGACGGAAGAGGCGCTGACGGTCATCGCGGTGGATCCGGGACGGGCCAAGTGCGGAGTGGCCGCAGTTTCCCGGCAGAGGGTGCTCGCCCGGACCATCTGCGACACTCACGATCTGGTGCGCACGGTGGAGCAGATGCTCGCCTCTACGGCTGCCGAGAGGGTGCTTGTGGGCGGGGGCACCAACGGCAGGAAGCTGGCGAAGGTTCTGAGAGCGTGCGAAGGGATGCCGGAGGTGGTGCTTGTGGACGAGCAGTTCAGCTCCCTGGACGCCAGAAAAAGGTACTTCCGGGAGAATCCTCCGCGCGGAATCCGGCGTCTAATCCCCGGTGGAATGCTGGCGCCGCCGGAGCCGGTGGATGACTGGGCGGCGGTGGTGCTGGCGGAGCGGTGGCTCAAAGAATGCGAAGATTCCGGCTGACTGCAGGTTAGAAATCGCTAAAAAGCGGAATACATGCCTGTGGAAAGTACGGGGTTTGAGCCCCGCAGTGCAACAATTTGTTGCCTGCGCGTTGAAGCCTGCTTGATCTGTTGACAATTCTGACGCAAGCGGCTATCATACGCGGGCAGGATGTGCCGCCCGGCATGGACGGGCGCCGCGGCCGCAGAGGCGAGCAGCGGGGTGGCGCCGGAGAAGTCCGGCAGGGGCGGCGAGAGCGCGCTAGGGAAGGTGCGGTCCAGCTCCTCTTGCGGGAGGACTGGCGGGGTGAACAGGAAACATGGTCACTGTCATCCGCCGGGCTGACCGCAGATAGCCTCCTCACCCTCCCTGGAATGCGCAGTATCCTGGAGACCTCCGCGCGGCTGTTGGCCGCGGCGGGGGCAAGCTGGTCAAGTCATTCTAGGAGGAAAGCAATGACCAAGAAGGCTATGTTCGTAGCCCTGATCGGTCTGACGCTGGCGGTGGCGGCTCCGAGCTTCGCTCAGGGCCCGTTCGCCGACGTCCCGATTGATCACTGGGCCTACGAGGCCGTCAGCCAGCTTCAGGACCACGGGATCATCATCGGCTATCCGGATGGCACATTCGGTGGCAAGCGCGCGATGACTCGCTACGAGTTCGCGATGGCCATCTCCCGCGCCATTCCGGTGATCGCTGATATGGTTCCGAAGGTCTCTGGAGCGACCGGGCCGTCCGAGACCCAGATCAAGCAGTGGATCAACG
>Ga0073932_1002763_pt1 | contig 25866 bp, 25 predicted proteins | sample DewCreD2012metaG_FD_76967 | JGI IMG/M metagenome (GOLD analysis project Ga0073932, IMG submission 76967) | Hot spring sediment bacterial and archeal communities from British Columbia, Canada, to study Microbial Dark Matter (Phase II) - Dewar... ...
AGCCCCACCCCCGCCGTCACCGCGACCGTCTCCGCCACGATCGCCTCGAGCGACCCGTAGCCCTCGAGGTGGCCCTCCGTGGCGTTGGTGGCCACCGTGATGTCGGGCTCGACGATCTCGCGGTAGCGCGGCAGCTCGCCCGGCACGTTGGCCCCGGCCTCGATCACCAGCGCCTCGGTCCCCTCCGGCGCCTCCAGGATGGTGAGCGGCACGCCGACCAGGTTGTTGTTGTTCGCGCGCGTCGCATGCACCCGGTACCGCGTCCGGAGGACCGCCGCGCACATCTCCTTGGTGGTCGTCTTGCCGTTGTTGCCGGTGACGCAGACCACCGGCCCGGGCAGCGTGCGCCGGTGCGCCCGCGCCAGGTCGCCGTAGGCGTGCAGGGTGTCGTCCACCTCGTGCAGCACGAGCCCCGGCACGGGCGTCGTGCCCCGCCGCACCACGGCGCCCGCGGCGCCCTTCGCCGCCGCCTCCGCGAGGAAGGCATGCCCGTCGAACCGCTCGCCGGCGAGCGCCACGAAGAGCGACCCGGGGCCGAGCGTGCGGGTGTCGGTCGAGATCCCGGCGTAGCCGGGCCCCTCGGCGGGCGCCAGCCCCAGCGCCTCGCACACGAACCCCTCGCTCCAGCGGCTCACGCGCCCCCCAGCAGCTCGGCCACGATCGCGCGCTCGTCGAACGGGAGCTTCTCGGTGCCGATCACCTGGTACGTCTCGTGCCCCTTGCCGGCGAGCAGGATCGTGTCGCCCTCCCGTGCCATCCCCAGCGCCTGCGCGATCGCGCGGCGGCGGTCGAGCTCCACCACCGGCGCGCTCCCCGCCATCCCCGCCACGATGTCGCGCACGATCGCGGCCGGGTCCTCCGTGCGCGGGTTGTCCGACGTGACGATCGCGACGTCGGCCAGGTCGGCGGCGAGCCGGCCCATCACGGGGCGCTTGCCCCGGTCGCGGTCGCCGCCGGCGCCGAAGACCACGACGAGCCGCCCCGGGGTGAGCGGCCGCAGCGTCCGCAGCGCGCGCTCGAGCGCGTCGGGCGTGTGCGCGTAGTCGCGCAGCACCACCGGCCGCTCGGCGAGCCGTTCCATCCGGCCGGGCACCATCGGCGCCGACGAGAGCCGCGACGCCACCGCCGCGGCCGGGAAGCCGAGGGCGATCGCGGCGGCGGCCGCCGCGAGGGCGTTGGCGACGTTGAACTCGCCGCAGAGCGGGAGGCGCACCTCGGACACGCCCTCCGGCGTCACGAGCTGGAAGCGGCTCCCCGCCGCCTCGAGCACCATCCCGGCCGCGCGCACGTCGGCCGCGGGGTCGAGGCCGAAGGTGAGCCGCCGCGGGACCGGCGGCATCGCCGCCCACGCGGGATCGTCGAGGTTCACGACCGCCGTGCCCCCCGGCGCGAGCAGGTCGGCGAGCCGGAGCTTGGCGGCCAGGTACGCCCCCATCGTCCCGTGGTAGTCGAGGTGGTCGCGCGTGAGGTTGGTGAACACCGCGGCCTGGAAGGCGAGCCCGTCGAGCCGCTCCTGGTCGAGCGCGTGCGACGACGCCTCCATCGCCACGTGCGTCACCCCGCGTGCCCGGAGCGCCGCGAGCGTCGCCTGCAGGTCCACGGGGCCCGGCGTCGTGAGCGATCCCGCGGTGCTGGCGACCGCCTCTCCCGCGCCGTCGAACGCGCCAAGGGTGCCGATGCTGCCCGCGCTGCCGCGCGCGTTGCAGAGGTGGCGCACGAGCCCCGTCGTCGTCGTCTTCCCGTTCGTGCCGGTGATCCCCACGAGCACCAGGTGCGCCCCGGGGTCGTCGTACCAGGCGCGGGCGAGCGTGACCGCCGCCCGCCGGCCGTCGCGGACCACGACGTCCGGCACCGCGAGCCCCTGCGGGCGCTCCACCACCAGGAGCGCGGCGCCCTTCGCCACGGCGTCGGCGCAGAACCGGTGGCCGTCGGCCCGGGAGCCGCGCACGGCGATGTAGGCCATGCCGGGGGTCACGCCGCGGCTGTCAGCCGTGAGGCCGCTGACGGCCGGCAGCGTGGCGGGCGCGTGCGCGAGGAGGTCGGCGCGCCGGAGCGCAGCGACGAGGGTGCCTGTCGGGGTCATGGCGTGAGCTGCAGGGTGACGGTGGCGCCGCGCGGCAGCGCGGCGCCCGGCGCGGGGTCGGACGCGCGGACGATCCCGGGTCCCTCGGCGCGCACGCGGAGGCCGCGGCTGTGCAGGGCGTACGCCGCCGCGCGCACCGCGCGGCCGCGCACGTCGGGCACGAGCACCGAGTCGCGGGGAGTCGGGGGCGGCGCGCCGGGCCACGGCACCACCACCGGCCGCGCGGGCGCCAGGTCGCCTGCCGCGGGCCGGCGGGGGGGGCTGTCGAGCGGCTCGGCGCGGCCCAGCGAGAGCCGGCTGCGGTCGAGCCCGCTCTGGTCGGCGGCCAGCGCCTGCTCCAGCATCCGGCGCGTGAGCGGGGCGGCGACGAGGCCGCCATAGTAGGCGCCCGACCGCGGGTTGCTGACCTTCACGATGATGACCACCTGCGGGTCGGCCGCCGGGAAGAGCGCCGCGAACGACGCGGTGTAGAGTCCGGCCACGTAGCGACCGCGCTGCATCCCGCGCGCGGTGCCCGTCTTGCCGATCACCTCGTAGTTGAAGAGCTGGCCCCGGCTGCCGGTGCCGGCGGCGCCCGCGGCGCTCGCGAGGAACGCGCGGAGCTGCCGCGCCACCTCCGGCGACACCACGCGGCGCACCGGCTCCGGCACGTGGCGCGCGACGACGGTGCCGTCGCTCGCCCGCACCTCGCGCACGAGCGACGGCGCGACGAGGAGGCCGTCGTTGGCGATCGCGCCGTAGGCGGCGGCGAGCTGGATGGCGGTCACGGAGAACTCGTACCCCATCGCGTGGCTCGCGCCGCTGTAGCCCGGGTTCCAGCGGTCGGGCCGCCGCAGCTGCCCGCCATCCTCGCCCGGGAACTCGACCCCGGTCGGCGTGCCGAAGCCGAAGTCGCGCAGCGTCTCGTACTGCTCCGCCGCGGTGAGCCGCTGGCTGAACTTCGCCATCCCGATGTTGCTCGACACCTCCACGGCGCGCGCGAGGGTCAGCCGCCCCTCCTCCTCGTGCGTGTCGGTGATGAGCCGGGTCCGGCCATTCGGCAGCGGCATCGTCCAGCGCCCGCCCTCGCCGCTCACCGCCTCGGCCGGCCCCACCCGCTCGCGCGCCAGGAGCGCGGCCGCCGTGAAGATCTTCGCCGTGGAGCCCGGCTCGAACGGGTCGGTGAAGGCGGACGCGGACGACTGCCCCCCCTCGCGACGCGAGGCCACGGCGAGCACCTCGCCGCTCCTCGGGTCGAGGAAGACGACGTCCCCGCCATCGGCGCCGTGCTCCTCGATCGCCTCGTCGAGGCTGCGCTCGGCGATCTCCTGCAGGGTGCGGTCGATGGTCAGCCAGACGTCGTGCCCGGCCACCGGCTCGCGCTCCCGCCGCGAGGGCGACTCGTACCGCCGGCCCCGCGCGTCCCGCAGGAAGGTGGCGAGCCCGGGCTGGCCACGCAGCAGCGAGTCGAGGGCGCGCTCGATCCCGGAGGCCCCCACCTCGCGGTCGGGATCGAGGCGGCCGACCACGGGCGAGGCGACCGCGCCGCCGGGGTACGCCCGGCGGTACTCCGCGCTGAGGTGCACCCCCTTCAGCGCGCGCAGCGGCTGGACGGCGAGCGCGGTGTAGGGGCCGTCGAGGTACACGTAGCGCCGGCTCGCGAGGAACCGCTCGAGCTTCGCGCGCGGCACCGCGAGCTGCTGGCTCGCCAGCCGCACGAGGCGCGCGCGGTCGGTCACCTCGTTCGGCGCGATCCCGACGTGGTAGTACTCCTGCGTGACGGCGAGCGGCGTGCCGCTGCGGTCGTAGATCGTGCCCCGCCGCGCCGGGAGCGTGTCCTCGCTGATCCGCCCGTCGGCGAGCGCCGACCACTTGCCGCCCTCGACGAGCTGCACCTGCGCGGCCCGGCCGACGACGGCGAGCGCCGCGAGCGCCATCACCGCCTGCACCGCCGTGATGCGGACGACCGGCTTCGCCATCAGCGCCCCTCCCGCGCGGGGACGGTGAACCGCGCGAACTCGGAGTCGGACGGGACATGGAGGCCGAGTCCCGTCTCGGCCGACGCGCCGAGGGTGCCGCGGCTCGTCGCGTCGGCGATGCGGCGCTGCAGCTCGGCGCGGCGCGCGTCGAGCGTGGTGCGCTCCTCGTCGAGGGCGCGCAGGCGGCCCGCGAGGCGCACCGCCGCCCGCTGCCGCACGACCACCACGATGGCGACCGCGAGGAAGCCGAGCAGCCAGAGCGACAGCCAGTGCCTACCCTTGAGTGCCACCGGCCACCTCGAACGCCCGCAGGTGCGCGCTGCGCGCGCGCGGGTTGCGCGCGATCTCGTCCGCGCCCGCCGTGACCGGCCGCCGCGTGAGGAGCCGGCCGAGCGGGCGGCCGCGGCAGGTGCAGATCGGCAGCCCCGGCGGGCAGACGCAGCTGCGCGCCCACTCCCGGAAGGCGTCCTTCACCACGCGGTCCTCGCCGCTGTGGTAGGTGATCACGGCGAGCCGCCCGCCGGGCCGCAGGGCGTCGCGCAGCGCCGGGAGCGCCTCCCGCAGCTGGGCAAGCTCGTCGTTCACCGCGATGCGCACCGCCTGGAAGAGCCGCGCGAAGTCGCCCGGGCCCGCCCGCGGCCCCAGGACGGCCCGGATCGCGTTCACGAGGTCGTCGCTCGTCAGGAAGGGCGTGGTCGCCCGCCGCCGCACGATCTCGCGCGCCAGCGAGCGCGCGCGCCGCTCGTCGCCGTACTCGGCGAACCAGAGCGCGAGCGTCGCCTCGGGCTCGTCGGCGAGCAGCTCGGCCGCCGTCGGCCCCGCCGCGCCCATGCGCATGTCGAGCGGCGCGCCCGGGCGGAAGGTGAAGCCCCGGTGGTCGGCGTCGAGCTGGCGCGACGAGACGCCGAGGTCGAGGAGCACGAAGTCGGGACGGAAGGCACGGATCGCGGCGAGCGCGGAGGGCGACGCATACGGCGCCTCGAGGAGCGCGAGCCGGCCGTCGCCCAGGCGGGCCCGGGCCGTCGCGATCGCGTCGGGATCGCGGTCGATGCCCAGGACCTCGGCCCCGTGCGCCAGCAGCGCGGCCGCGTGGCCGCCGTGGCCCAGCGTGGCGTCCACCGCGCGCCGGCGGCCTTGCGCCAGCTCGGCGACGGCCTCCAGCAGGACGGGATCGTGGTACGTCGTCACGCGCGCGGCGAGCCCTCGCGATGTCCCCGGTAACGCAACACCCCGTCCGGACGGACGGGGTGTCGGAATCCTGGCAGCAGGGACACGGGGCTGACGGGGCTCGAACCCGCGACCTCCGCAGTGACAGTGCGGCACTCTAACCAAGCTGAGCTACAGCCCCCGGTGCGGAGCGCAAAACTAGGGGTGCCCCCGGCCGGGGGCAACCCCCGGCGCGCTCACTTGCAGTAGGCCCGGACCATCGAGGCCGCGCGCGGCTTGTACTGGGTCACCACGCCGAGGTACTGCGCCGCCGCCTCGGGCTGGGCCGACTTCCCCGCGTTGAGCGCCGCCTCCGCGTCGGCCAGCAGCTGCTCCTCCTGCCGCGCCAGCTCGCACGACTTGGTGCGCTCGGCCTCCGGGTCCACGATCGGGATCTGGAGGTAGGTGGCGAGCCCCAGCACGTAGTTGCCGACCGCCGCGAGGCGCGCGTTGCTCGAGCCCAGCGCGATGCCGCGCCGCGCCAGCGTCGCCGCCTGCTGGAGGGCCGCGCGGTCCTTCTGCTGCTGCAGCAGCGGGGTGGCGCCGTTCACCAGCATGAGCGCGAGCTGCTGCTTCTGCTGCGCGTCGCCCCGCTGCTCGGCGAAGGCGACGAACTCCTCCGCGTCCGCGTACCGGCCCTTCCCGATCAGCCCCTGCGCGGCCGCGAGCGCCGGCACCACCGCGCTCGTGTCGAGCTTCATGAGCGTCCGCGTCACCGCGATGCTCGAGTCGGCCATCCCGGCGAGCACGAGCCCCTGGTTCAGGTAGCCGAGCAGCGTGACGTTGTCGGGGAACTTCCGCACGCCGTTGCCCGCCCACTTGAGCAGCTGCGCGGTGTCGGGGCGCTGCGCCGCCGCCACCGAGATCTTCGTGAAGAAGAGCGTGTCCGCCTTCGTGGAGTCGATGGCGTACGCCTGCTCGAGCGCGTCCACGGCGCACTTGAAGTCGCTCGCGAAGAGGCAGGCGTTCGACTTCAGGTCGTACAGGTCGAAGTTGTACGGGTCCTGCGCGAGGCCGTCGTCGGCGACCTGGCGGGCGAAGTTCGCCTCGCCCAGGGCGAGCAGCTTCTTGAAGATCTCCTCGCGGAGCTTCTGGTTCGTCGGCGCCACGCGGAGCATGAGGCCGAAGGTGCCCTTGAGCTTCGCCGAGTCGGCCACCTCCTCGTACTTCGTCGCGAGCTGGCTCAGCGCGATCAGCGAGAGCGAGTCGCCCTCCACCGCCGCCTCGAGGTGGCGGATGATCTCCTCCTTCGGGCCCTGCTGGTCGGCGAGGTGCTGCGCCAGGCAGAGGTGCGCCAGCCCGTTCTGCGGGTAGGTCTTGAGCGCCTTGCTGGCGGCCTCGGCGACCTTGTCCGCCTTCACCGGCTTCTGCTGGCGCAGGTTCATGCACGCCTTCGCCTCGTCGTACGACTTGAGCGCCGGCGCGAGCCGGTCCGCGATCGCCTCGCCGAAGGCGTCGATCCGCTGCCCGGCGTTCTGCGCGATGGTGATGGTGGCGCCCGCGTCGTCGCTCGTGCCGACGAGCCGCGCCTGCACCCGGAAGCGGCCCCCCTCGAGCCGTGCCATCTGGCTCGTGACCACCAGGCGCGACTGGAGCTGCTTGGCGAGCGTCAGCGCCAGCTGCGGCGTGAGGATCGCGTCCTTCGCATAGCCGTACTGCAGCAGCGCGTCGTTCATGATGCTGTCGGGGATCACCAGGTAGTCGCTCCCGGCGACCCGCTCCATCCGGTCGCGCATCCCGCCGGCGATCCCGACGGCGGCGGCCGAGTCGGCGGCGGCGAAGGCGTACGGCGTCGCCACCATCAGCCGCGGCGCGTTCGCCTGCCGCCGCTGGTACCGGGGCAGGCCCTGCGCCCGGGCCAGGGTCGGCACGACGACCGAGGCGGCCAGCGCCAGCAGCACCACGCTACGCGAACGAACCATTGGGTACGACCTCCGAAGGAGTCCCGGCCGGAACGACGGCAGGGGACGACGACCCCTGCCATGGGCGAAGAGGGATTCGAACCCCCGACATCCTGCGTGTAAGGCAGGCGCTCTGAACCGCTGAGCTATTCGCCCGCGACCGCGCCCGCCGCCCGCGGCGGCGGCGCGCCCTACAGGATAATGGCCAGCGGCAGGAGCACGCAGTAACCGACGACCAGCAGCACGGCGGCGACGCTCGCCTGCCCCGCCGCCAGCACGCCGTAGCCCGCGCCGAGGCACGCCAGGCCGGCGGCGAGCACGAGCAGGTTCTTCTTCGTCCAGGGCCGCCCGGAGGCGTCGGACGGCGTGAGCGGTGCGGACATTGGGCCCAAGACGCTAGCGGAGCCGGCCGGTCGGGTCAAGCGGATCTGCCGGCGGCGGCGGGAGTTCCGGCTCGTCCTCGCTCACGTCCCACCCCGCGTCGAGCGCAGCCCGCCGCGGGGCATCCCGGCCGCGCCGGGTCCGGGCCGCCACCACGACCGCCACCGCCACCACGAGCCATCCCAGGAATCCCACCGCCCACAGGAGTCCCCCGTAGCGCGACCGCAGCGCCTGCCGCCACGCCTCGTCGAACCGGTCCGGGGCGAGCCCGGTCGCCGCCTCGAGCGCCTCCGGGAACGCCTCCCCCCTCGCCAGCCGCGCGAGGAGCGGGTCGAGCCGGCCCCCGGGCACCCGGCGCGCGACCTCGAGCACCGCCGAGGCGGCGAGGAGGTAGGCGGTGCCTGCCTCGGACTCGCTGCCGCGCAGCTGCGCGTCGAGCGCGTCCAGCCCCGGCGCCCCGCCGCGCAGCACCGCCAGGTGCAGGCGCGCCGCGTCGAGCGCGTCCCATCCGTTGGCGGCCCAGGTGGCGTAGCCCTCGTCGAACCAGAGGGGGAGGCGGGTGGAGACGACGCCCCGCAGGACGAGGTGCGCGAGTTCGTGGCGGAGCACGGCCGCCGGGTCGCCGGCGTCGGCCCGCAGCACGATGGTGCGCTGCCCGGGGTCGGCGACGGCCGCGCCCCACGCGGGCGCGCGCCCGCGGGTGACGGCCTGGAGACCGGCGGCGTCCGGCACCACGATGAGCCGGAGCGGGCCCGGGGCGCGCCGCCCGAGTCCCGGCCACTCCTGCACCTGCTCCGCCAGCTGCGCCAGCCCGGTCGCGAGGTCGAGCTGCGCCGGCCAGGCGACGGCGGTCACCTCGCCGACCTGCACCGATGCTGGCGCGGCGGGCGGCGGCGGGGGCTGCAGGAGCAGCAGTGCCGTCAGGAGAGGAGCCCGCGCGGGACCTCCCCGCCCGACGCCGCCACGTCGAGCATCTCCTGGCACCGCTTCGCCCAGCGGCTGAACCGGTTCTGCGCGTGGCCCTGCCGCCACGCCTGCATCGCGCCCGCGCGGTCGCCGCCGAACCAGCAGGCGCGGCCGAGGTCGAAGTGCGCCTCGACCAGGTTCGGACCGAGCGCCAGCGTCTTGCGGAAGAAGGACTGCGCGTCGTCGTACATCTCGCGCTGCAGGTACACGAGCCCGAGGTAGTAGTGCGCGTAGAGGGTCGCCTTGCGGTCGCTGTCGAGGCGGATCGCGCGCGAGAGGTGCTCGATCGCCTCGCCGAAGATCCCCTTCGTCAGGCAGATGTACCCGACGTTCACGCGGGCGAGGGCGTTCCCCGGCTCCTTCATGAGCACCTGGGAGAGCTGCGCCATCGCGTCGTCGTACTGCCCCTGCAGCATGAGCGCCCACCCGAGGAGCGACTCCGCCTGCACGCTCCCCGGCGCCAGCTCGAGCGCCCGGCGCAGCGCCTCGGTCGCCGCGCCGAAGTCGCCGAGGGAGATGTAGCTCCACCCCTTCTCGATGAAGGTGGACGCGCCGAGGTGGTCGGCGCGCCGCGTCGGCCCGGGCTCCGGTGCCGCCGGTTCCTCCTCGCCCGCCGCGTTCCACTGCTTGTAGCGGTCCACGAGCCGCCGGATCGACTCCTTGAACTCCGTGAGCTCGGTCAGCGCGGCGTCGGCCTCCTTGAAGAGGCCGATGATGTCGCGCTTCACGCGGTCGCGGTCCGCCGCCGGCGGCGCGGCGAGCGTCTGCTCGATCGCCGCGTAGCGGCCCTCGAGCGTCGCGAGCCAGCGCGCGAACGCGTCGCCCGGCGAGGTGGCCGTCATGCCGCGTCGAGCGCGGCGAGCGCGAGGCGCTCGTCCGAGTTCAGGATGCGCGGCGCGTTCAGCACGACGATGGTGCGCCCCGGCCGCGCCACGATCCCGGCGATGTACGCCGCCGCGAGCCCCCGCACCATCGGGGGCGGCGCGGCGATCGCCGTCGCGGGGAGCCGCAGCACCTCCGTCACCGCGTCCACCACGATCGCCACGAACTGCGCCTCCAGCCCCACGATCACGAGGCGCGTCTCCTCGCCGAGCCCCGCCGGCACCTGGAGCCGCTTGCGCAGGTCCACGACCGGCACGACGCCCCCCTCGAAGGGCACCACCCCCTCGAGGAACGCCGGCGCGTCCGGCAGCCGTGCCGGCGGCTCGTAGCGCAGGATCCGCGCGACCTGCAGGATCTCGAGCGCGAACTCCTGCGGGCCCACCCGGAACCCGACGATCTGCACCTCTTCCGTCTCCCGCTCCGCATCCATGTCCGTCATGCCGCCGTCCCCCGCAGCGCCGCGCCGAGTCTCGTGGGGTCGAGCACCGGCACCCGCGCGCCATCCACCTCCACCACGCGGGCCGCCCAGGCGGCCCCGCGGAATTCGCCGAGTTCCTGCGCCGCGATCGCGCGCACCTCCACCGCCTCGTCGGCGGCGAGCGCGAGCCGGCCGGCGCCCGCGCGCACCAGCAGCGCCAGCTCGAACGCGGCGCGCGGCGGCTGCCCGAGCAGCACCGCCACGTCCACGAGCGGCACGAAGCCGCCGCCCACCGCGATCACGCCGCGCACCGCGGGGTCGAGGGTGGGCACCGGGTACACCGTGCCCGGCTCCACCACCCGTTCCGCCTCCGCCACCGGCACCGCGACGAGCCGCCGGCCGCAGCGCAGCAGGAGCTGCGGCGAGGCCGTCATGCCGCGAGCCGCCGGCCCAGTTCGCGCGCCGCCTGCGCGGCGATCGCGCCCACCGGGAGCACGAGGTCCACGCCGCCCTCGCGCGCCGCGCGCGGCATCCCGTCCACGACCGCCGTCTCGCGGTCCTGCGCGATGCCGAAGGCCCCGGCCGCGCGCATCCGCGCGAGCCCGGCGGCGCCGTCGCGCCCGAGGCCGGTGAGCACCACGCCGACCGCGCGGTCGCCGAACGCCGTCGCCACGCTCTCGAAGAGCGGGTCGGCCGCGGGGCGCACGCCGTGCACCGGCGGTCCCCGGTCGAGCGCCACCCGCAGCCCGTCGTCGCCGAGGATGACGCGCATGTGCCAGTCGCCGGGCGCCACGTAGGCCGTGTCGGCGCGCAGCGGGGTCCCGTCCTCGGCCTCCACCACCGCGTAGGCGCTGAGCGACGCGAGCCGCTCGGCGAGCCCGCGCGTGAACTTCGGCGGCATGTGCTGCACCACCAGCACCGCAGCGCCGAGCCCGGTCGGCAGCCGCGGCACCACCTCCGCGAGCGCGCGCGGCCCGCCGGTCGAGGCGGCGATCGCGACGCACCCCCGCGCGCGCCCGGGGAGCGCGGTGAGGGCGGGCCGCGGCGGCGCGGCCGGCCGGGCGAGCACCGGGAGCCGCAGCACGTCGGCGGCGCGCGCGGCCCGCATCGCGCCGAGGAGCCGGCGGCGGAAGCGCTCCAGCGCCGCCGGCGTCCGCTCGTCGTCCTTCGCGACGAGGTCCACCGCCCCGAGCTCGAGCGCCCGGATCGCGGCGGCCGACCCGGGGCCCGCGTACGCGCTCACCACGAGGATCGGCCGGGGCGCCTCCGACATGACGTAGCCGATCACGCCGAGGCCGTCGAGTTCCGGCATCTCGAGGTCGAGGAGCACCAGGTCCGGGCGGAGCGCGTGCACCTTGGCCAGCGCGTCGAGGCCGTCGCGCGCCGTGCCCGCGAGGGCGAAGTCGCCCGCGCCCTCCACCACGTCGCCGACCAGCCGCCGGAAGAAGGGGCTGTCGTCCACGACGAGGACCGTCGAGGGCCTAGAGGAGCTCGAGCCCATGGGCCACCGACGTGATCTCGCACCGGCCGTCGCGCACCGCGAAGCGCACGGTGCGGCCGAACGTCCCGCCGACCGCCTCCGCGACGATCGGCACTCCGTGCGCGCGCAGCGCGAGCCGCGACGCGATGACGTTGCGCTCGCCCATCTGCACCGACCCCGCCGGCGCCAGGTTGGCGAACATGCTCGCCCCGCCCACCAGCCGCGCGCGGATCCGGTGCGGGATCGCCCCCGCCGCGAGCATCCGCTCCAGCAGCGCGGGGACCGCCGTCTCCGGGAACTTCGCGGGGTTGTCGGCGCGCCGCGTGAGCCGCGACGACGGCAGCAGCACGTGCGCCAGCCCGCCGACCGCGCCCTCCGGGTCGTGCAGCACGATGGCCACGCAGCTGCCGAGCCCGATCGTGACGAGCCGGTCGTCGCCGACGCCGACGGCGAGGTCGGCCACCTTCACCACGAGCTCCTGGCCGCTCACGGCTTCCGCTCGTAGATGCGCTCGCGCGCGTCCGCCACGGCGAACCGGTGCCGCGCCGGCCCGGAGATCGCCTCGACCTTTCCCAGCACGAGGAGCCCGCCGGGCCGCAGCGCCCGCGCGAACGCCTCGAAGAGCCGCTCCTGCAGGTCGCGGCCGAAGTAGATCAGCACGTTGCGGCACGCCACGAGGTCGTACCCCGTGCCGGGGCAGGGTGCGCGCGCCAGGTCGAGCACGAACGGGTGCACCGCCTGGCGCAGGGCCGGCTCCACCGCGACCCCGCCCGCCGTCGCGCGGCACCAGCGGGCGCGCAGGTCGGGCGGGAGCTCCAGCAGCGCGTCGGCGCGATAGTGGCCCTCGCGCAGGCGCGCGAGCGCCGGCTCGTCCACGTCCGAGGCGTCCACGTGCACCGCCCCGGCGCCGCGCCGCCCCGCCCCCTCGGCGGCCTCGAGCAGCAGCATCGCCAGCGTGTACGCCTCCTCGCCCGTGGCGCACCCCGCGCTCCACGCGCGCACCGGTGCCGCGCTCCGCGCGACGAGGGTGGGCAGGAAGCGCCGGCGCAGCGCGTCCCAGGCCTCCGCGTTGCGGTAGAAGCGCGTGACCGAGATGCTGAGCGCGTCGCGCAGCCGCGCCAGCTCGTCGGGGGCGCGCTCGAGCACCGCCGCGTAGTCGCCGTAGGTGTGCACGCCGACCGCGCGCATGCGCACCGCGAGCCGCCGGCGCAGGCAGCGGTCCTTGTACGCGTCGAGCGGCGGGCCGCCGGAGGCCGCCACCACCCGCGCCAGCGCGTCGAGGCCGTGGTCGTCGCCGCTCATCCCGCCTCCGCCGCGTCGAGCATCTGCAGGTTGGCCCGCGCCAGCTCGTGCTGCGGGTTGAGCGCGAGCGCGCGCTCCCAGTGCTGCCGCGCCCGTGGCAGGTCCCGCTGCCGGTACGCGATGTTGCCGAGCTTGAAGTGCAGGTCGTCCCCGAGGTCGGGGGCGAGCTGCGCCGCGCGCTCGTACGCCTCGCCCGCCTCCTCGTACTTGCCGCCGCGGTAGAGCAGGTCGCCCAGGTTCTTCGAGACCTGCGGCAGCGCCGGGTCCTCGACGAACGCCGCGCGCAGCCCCTGCTCCGCCGCCGCCACGTCGCCCGACTGCTCCTGCAGCACCGCCAGGTTGTTGCGCAGCACCGGCTGCTCGGGGAACGCCTCCACCGCGGCCCGGGCGGTCGCGAGGGCCGCCGCGTCGTCGCCCGCGAGCGCCTGCGCCAGCGTCATCGCCCAGTACCACGGCGCCGGCACCGGCCGCGCGCCCGCCGATTCGCGCGCGCGCTGCAGGCGCTCCGTCGCGGCCGCGACGTCGTTGCGCTTGAGCGCGACGATCCCCCACCCGAGCAGGAGGCGCGGGTCGTCCTTCGCGAGCCCCACCGCCTCCGCCCACGCGCACTCCGCCTCGTCGAGCCGGCCGGCGCGCTCGAGCGCGACGGCGAGGTTGTGGAGCGCGGCCGGCCGCGGCCCCGCGCGCTCGCACGCCTGCCGGAACGCCGTCACCGCCTCGTCGAGCCGCCCGTGGCGCAGGGCGAGGAGGCCGCTGTAGAACGCGGCCCCCGCGTCGGCCGGCCGCAGCTCGAGCACGCGCCGGAACTCGCGCGACGCCTCGTCGAGCATCCCGGTCTTGTAGAAGGCGATGCCGAGGTTGCGGTGCTCCTCGACCCGCGCGTCGGTCGAGGGCTCCGGCGCGCGCGGCTCCGACGTCCCGACTTGCCGCGCGAACCCCGCGGCGAGGAAGCCGTAGAGCGCCTTCGCCACCTCGAACTCGGTGAGCCCGGTCTCCTCCACGAGCTGGCGCACGTCGCGCCGGCCGTCGAGGAACGGGAGGATCCGCGCCTGCTCGGGCGCCAGCTCGACCTCGGCCGCCGCGAGGTGCTCGCGGTCCACGGCGAAGATGAGGTCGAAGCTCGGCACCTTCTTCTCGATCAGGCTCCACTCGTCCACGCGCCGCGCGCCCTCGAGCAGGAGCCACTCCGGGCTGATGCGCACGAGCAGCTCGCGCTCGTCCGGCCGCACGCCCGACTCGAACGTGAACGTCCCCGAGGTCCACGTGAACAGGTAGTACACCGCCTCCTCGATCTGGAGGCGGATGTACTGCTCGAGCTCCTCCCGCGTGAGCACCCCGCGCTCGACCAGCAGCTCGCCCACGCGGCGGTCGCGCGCCTGGTCCTGCGCGTCGATGGCGCCGCGCAGGTCGTCCGCGGTCACCTTGCCGTGCCGCAGCAGGAGGTCGCCGAGCCGGTCGCGGCGGTTGACGATCGAGGCGAAGACGATCGCGCCGTCGTCGAAGAAGATGTACCCGAAGTTCTGGCGGTCGGTGACCGCCAGGCACCCGGTCCGCCGCCCGAGGAAGAGCAGCTGGATGACGTCGGGCAGGCCGGCCTCGCGCAGGCTCCCGCGGATCGCCATCAGCGCCACTCCTCGACCAGGCGGTCCGCGAGCACGGGCCAGTCCCAGACGGTCTTCTCGGCGCTGCGCACCCCGGCGCCGGCGGGGACCTGCACGCCGGGCGGCCGCCCGGTCGCCGGGCGCGCGGCGGGCGGCCCCTCGAGCGCCTCGCGCGCGAGCGCGAGCGACAGCGGCTCCCGCCGCCCCTCGGCGACCGCCCGCGCGCGCTGGGCGAGCCCCTGCAGCTGCGGGAGCGAGTCGGCGGGCCGGTCGGCCAGGTAGGCGACGAGCGCCGCGTCGGCCGCGTCGCCGGTGGCGCCGAGGAACCGCTCGAGGAACCGCTGCCGGACCTCGCGGTCGGGCGGCGGGAGCTCCACCACCAGCCCGCCCTCGAGCCGGGTGAGGAGCCGCGGCTCCACGCCGGCGAGCGACGCGGGCGCCACCGCCGTCGCGAAGACCATCTGCCGGTGCTCCTCGAGGAAGTGGTTGAAGAGCACGAACAGCTCCTCCTGCGTCCGCGTCTTCCCCGCGAGGAGGTGCACGTCGTCGAGCAGGAGCGCCGCAGCGCGGCGGTAGCGCGCCCGCCAGCTCGCCACGTCGTTGCGGTCGATCGCCCGGATCAGCTCCTCGATGAACTCCCCCGCCCCGAGGCACGCCACCGGCCCGCCGGCCCGCTCGGCGAGCGCGTTCCCGATCGCGTGCAGGAGGTGCGTCTTCCCCGCGTCCGGGCCGCCGGTGATCACGATCGGGTTGTACCGCTCCCCCGGCTCGGCCACGATCGCCCGCGCCGCGTGCAGCGCCATCCGGTTCGCGGGCCCCTCGAGCAGGTCGTCGAGCCGCCAGATCGGCGAGGGCGCGGGCGGCGGCGTGCTGCGCTCCCGCGCGCGCGCCAGCACCTGCTCCGCGGCCGCGAGCTGCGCCGGGTCGCGCAGCGCCGGCGCGTGCACCAGGTCGGGCGCCAGCAGCGCCACCTCGTTGCGGATCTCCAGCAGCCGGTTCGCGTCGGCCTCGAAGGCGCGCAGCCGCTCCTCGGGCGACTCCGGCACGTCGGCGTCGAGGATCGCCTGGAGCCGCCGCACCTCGAAGCCCTCGCCCTCCCAGCGGAGGAGCGCCTCCCCCACCTGCGTCCGCCACGGCGCCACCTGCTCGGCCAGCGAGGCGGCGAGCTCCGTGAGGAAGTCGCTGAACTCGTCGTGCTCCGCCGGCGCCGCGGCCGCCGGCCTCCCGGCCACCAGCTCGCGCACCTGCGCCGGCGTGAGCGGCGCCTCGCTCACCGACTGCAGCGCGATCACGCGGTTCAGCATCCCGAGCAGCTCGCGGACGCTCTCGTCGCTGGCGGCGGCGAGCGCCTCCAGCACCCCGCTCGCGAAGGCGCTCTGCCGCTCCTCCGCCTTCCGCCGCAGGATCGCGACCCGGGTCTCGTAGTCGGGGGCGGCCATGTCCACCACGAGCCCGCCGGAGACGCGGCGGGTGAGCCGCTCGTCGAGCTGCTCGATCGCCGCCGGCGGCCGGTCGCTGGCGAGCACCACCTGGCGGCCGGCGTGCTGCGCGGCGTCGAGGAGCCGGAGCACCTCCGCCTGCAGCTCGCGCCGGCCGCCCAGGAACTGCACGTCGTCGAGGAGGAGGACGTCGAGCGCCAGGTACCGGCGCCGCAGCTCCTCGAGCGTGCCGGCCGCGATCGCCTCGTGCACCGCCTCCGAGAACTCGTCGCAGGTGACGTACGCCACCCGCCGCGGCGCCGCCGCGCCCTCCGCGGCGTGGCCGATGGCCATGATGAGGTGCGTCTTGCCGAGCCCGGGGGCGCCGTACACGAAGAGCGGGTTGTAGACCGCGCCGGGCGCGCCCGCCACCGCGCGCGCCGCGGTCACGGCGAGCCGGTTCGCCGAGCCGACGACGAAGGTGTCGAAGGTGTGCTGCGGGTTGAGCGCGGTCATGAGGCGACGGGCTGCGCCGCGAGGCGGCGGAGCACGAGCGAGGAGACCGCCTTGAGGGTCTCGAAGACGCCGGGGCCGCGCAGCGCGTCGGCCGCGAAGCTCGGCACGCCGCGGAAGTTCAGCGCCTCGTCCAGGTCGGCCGGCGCCATCACGAGGTCGGTCGGGAGGTCCTGCTTGTTGTACTGCAGGACGAGCGGCAGCGCGCGCACGTCCACCCCCTGCGCCAGCAGGCTCTCCTGCAGGTCCTGCAGGCTCTCGAGGTTGTCGGCGAACCGCCGCTGCTGGCTGTCGGCGACGAAGACGACGCCGTCCGCCCCCTGGAGCACGAGCCGGCGCGTGGCCGCGTAGTAGCTCTGCCCCGGCACCGTGTAGAGCTGGAAGCGCGTCCGGAACCCGGAGATCGTGCCGAGCTCGAGCGGCAGGAAGTCGAAGAAGAGGGTGCGGTCGCCCTGCGTGGCGAGCGACACCAGGCGGCCGCGCCGGTCCTCGGGCACCCGCGCGAAGACGTACTGCAGGTTCGTCGTCTTGCCCGACCGCGCCGGGCCGTAGTAGACGACCTTGCAGGTGATCTCGCGGGCCGTGAAGTTGACGAGCGACATCGTCAGCGGCCGAAGAGGGCGCGGAGGCTGTCCTGCAGCTCGCGCTCGAAGTCCCGGGCCAGCACCGGCGCCGGCACGCGGTCGGCCGGCATCGCGGCGGTCACCCGCCGCACGAGCTGCCCGAAGAAGAGCTGCACGAGCCCGAGGGTCGTCTCCGGCCCGAACACGACGAGCCCGATCCACCGCCCGCGCGGGGTGTCGAAGGCGCCGAGGAGGACGCTCGACTCGCGCCCCTCGTGCACCACGCGCTCGTACGCCCCGGCGCGCAGCAGACGCGCCAGGGCCTCCGCCGACGCCACGATGCCCGCGCCGAGCGCGGCGGCCGTCATGATGTCGAGGGACCGCGCGAAGCCGTGCTGGGCCAGCACCTGGCCCGCGCTGGTCATGACCAGCACGAGCCGCGCCGACGACTCGGCGACGAACCCCTGCAGCGGCTCCACCAGCCATGTCTCGGCCGCGCGCGTCACGCCAAGGCCCCCTGCGACTCGGCGATCGCGAGCCGCACCAGGCCGAGGTTCGCGTCCGGCGCCGCGACCGCGCAGGCGACCAGCTCGCCGCCCACCGGCCCCGCGACGAGCGTCCCGCCGGTCGCGCGCAGCTGCACCATCGCCGGCGGCTCCCGCCCCGCCGCACGCGCCACGCGCCCGCAGCGCTCGATCAGGCTCGTGGCGAGAGCCGCGAGCGCGTCGCCGTCGAGCCCCTCGTGCAGCGCCTCGGCGACGACGATCCCGTCGCGCCGCGCCGCGACGACGGCGCCCCGCACCCCGGGGACGCGGCTCAGGTGGTCCACCAGCGCGGTGATGACCGCCATCAGCGCATCGCCTCCACCCAGCGCCGCGCGAAGCGCGCGGCGCGCTCGGTCGCGAGCGTGGCGCGCCCCCCCGGGCAGCCGTCCGGGTACGCCGCGAAGACCAGCGCCTCCTCCCCTGCCGGCATCGCCTGCCACGGGCCACCCGCCCCCTCCGCGGTCAGCAGCTGCCAGTCGCCGAGCCCGGTGAGCCGCGCCGCGCGGGCGGCCTCGCGCGCGGCGCCCGCGAGCTGCGCCGCGATCGCCTCGCCCGCGCGCTCGCCACCGGGCTGCCGCACCTCGCCGCCCAGCACCAGCCCCTCGCGGTCCACCACCAGCACCTCGCCGTCGCTCGCCTCCGGCGCGGGCAGCGCCACCGGCGCCGCCCCGTCGTCCACTCCCGCGCGGCGTGCGCGCACCCGCGCGAGCGCGCGCGCCGCCCCCGGGTCGTCCGGCTGCACGGCGAGCGCCTGCTCGAGGTGCGACGCGGCGAGCGGATCGTCGCCGGCGCGGAAGGCGAGGAAGCCGAGGCCCTTGTGCGCCCCCGCGTGCGACGGGTCGAGGCGCACCGCCGTGCGCCACGCGTCCGCCGCGCCCGGCTCGTCGCCGCGGTCCACGAGGATGCGCGCGAGAAGGTCGTAGGCGCCCGCGAGCGCCGGGTGCCGCGCCACGCCCGAGCGGGCCACCTTCCACGCCGCCTCGAGCAGCCCGCGCCGCCGCAGCGCCTCGCCCAGCGGGAGGAAGGCGCGGCTGTCGGGGTCGGCCGCGAGCTCGGCGGTCCAGCGCCGCACGTCGTCAGACATGGGCCCCCCGCAGCGCCTCGGCCGCCAGCGTCGCCGCCGCCTCGGCCGCCGTCACCTTCTGCTCCAGCGCGAGTTCCGCGTCGCCGCGCGGCCCCTCGCGCCACGCCCGCCACGCCGCGCGCGCCGCGTCGTGCCGACCGCGGCCGAACTCGGCGAAGCCCAGGAGGCGGCGCGCCGGCGCCAGCGCGGGCTCGCGGGCGAGCGCTGCCTCGAGCGCGGCGGCCGCCTCGTCGAAGCGCCGCAGCGCGAGCAGCGCCTGGCCGGCCAGCAGGTGCGCCCCCGCCTGCGCCGGGTGGTGCGCCAGCGCCTCGCGCGCCACCGCCTCGGCCGACGCCGCGTCGCCGATCGCCAGGTACTCCTCGGCGCGCGTGCGCAGCTCGGCGAGCCCGATGGGCGCCAGCTCCGCCGCGCGCGCGCGCGCGGGATCGGCCAGCTCCACGATCCCGGTGGTCACGAGGCCGAGGATCGTCTTCGCCGTGTCGAACTCGGAGCGGCCGCACGCCTGCGCGATGTCGCGCACGGTCCGCTCCCCGTCCACGCTGGCGAGGGTCTCCCACTCGACCGGGGTGAGGTCGAGGAGCGTGTCCGCCTCCGGCGCGAGCCGCGGCACCACGCCGAGGTGCGGCACCACCCCCTCGATCTGCGACCACTCGTCGATCCGGCGCGCCGCCTCCATCAGGATCGCCTCGGTGGGGATGCGCACGATCGCCTCGGTCCCCGCCCGCTCGACCGGGACCTCCTCGAAGGTGAAGTACCCCTCCGACCAGCCGAGCAGCTCGAAGAGCACGTCCTCGATGAGGATCCGCGCCTGCCGGTCGAGCTCGCGCCGGGAGATCGCCCCGGTGCCGACGAGGATGTCGCCGAGCCGGCGCGCGTCGCCCTCCCGCTGCATCGTGCGCGCGCGCTGGAGCTGCGCCTCGGTGATCCGCCCGGCGCGCACGAGCGCGGGCCCGAGCGGGTCCGGCTCGCTCAGCCGGTCGGCGGCGACGACGGCGCCGTCCGAGAAGACCACGCGCCCCGCGTCCTGCCGCGCCGCCGACCGGATGCGCAGCACCCCGGTCTTCCGCGCCAGGTCCAGGAGCTGGAAGACGTCGTGGATGTGCAGTTCCCGGAGCGGTCCCTCGATCGGCATCTCAGGCGGCTCCCGGGAATGCGGCCTGGGCGAGGTCGCGCGCGGCGCGGGCGCGGCGCCGCGCCTGCGCGGCGAGCGGGGCGCCGCCGGCGAGCGCGATCACGCGCTCCCACGCGGCCGCGCCGTCGGCGAAGCGGCGCGCCGCCTCGAGCGCCTCGGCGCGCACCACGAGCGCCGCGACGAAGGTCGGGTCGAAGCGCAGCGCGCGGTCGGCGGCGACGAGCGCCTCGCCCGCCCGCTCCTCGTCGAGCAGCACCTGCGCGAGCTGCACCAGCGCGTCGGGGCTGTACGGGTCGAGGGCCACCGCGTCCACCAGCACCCGCCGCGCGTCCTCGAGCCGGCCCTGCCGCCGCGCCACGCGCGCCACCGCGAGCGCGGCGTCGAGGTAGGTGGGCAGCAGGTCGAGCGCGCGCTGGTAGGCCACCTGCGCCCCCTCGAGGTCGCCCGACTGCTCCTGGAAGTCGCCGAGGTCGTGCCAGATGCGGGCGACCGAGACGTCGGCCTCGAGCGCGGCGCGGAACGCCTGCCGCGCCGCGGCGCGGTGGCCGAGCCGCGCGTGCGCGAGCGCCCGCAGGTGGAGCACGTCGGCCCCCCGCGCGTCGGCGTCGCCGAGCCGGTCGAGCGAGCCGAGCGCCCCGCCGGCGTCGCCGTCGGCGAGCTGCGCCCGCGCGCGCGCCACCAGCGCCGCCGCGTCCCCCGCCTCGGCGCGCTCGAGCTGCGCCGACAGCTCGCGCGCCTCGGTGGTGCGGCCGAGCTCCACGAGCGCGGCGATCTCGCCGAGGAGCGCCTCCTGGTCCCCCGGCTCCCGCGCGCGCACGGCGCGGAAGCGCTCGAGCGCCTCGCCGAAGAGCCCGCGGCGCTGGAAGATCGTCCCCTGCAGCACCGCCGCCTTGACCGGGTCGGCGCCGCGGGCCTGCGCGCGGCTCACCTCGGCGGCCGCGAGGTCGAGCATCCCCTTGCCGAGGTAGTCGCGCGCCAGCGCGAACGGGTCGGCGGGCGCGGGCTCGCGCCGTGCGGGGTCGGCGATCTCGCCGAAGAGGCGGTCGAGCTGCCCCTCCTCGAACGCGAAGTCGCCCGCGAGCGCGGCGGCGGGGACGTCGGCCGAGAGCTCCGGGGCGACGGCGAGCTCGGGCTCCTCGTACTGCAGGTCGATCGTGAGCGCGTACTTCTGCGGGACGTAGTACGCCTCCAGCTCCATCGCGCGCCGCGTGGCGCGGAGCGCGCCGTCGTGGTCGCCGAGCTCGCTCAGCACGAAGCTCAGGTTGTAGTGCGCCGAGGCGAGCGCGGGCTGGAGGTCGATCGCGCGGACGAAGGCGTCGCGGGCCTCGACGGCGCGGCCGAGCTCCTTGAGCACGACGCCCACGCCGTTCCACGCGGCGGCGGTCGCGGGCGCCAGCTCCAGCACGTCCTGGTAGGCCCGGAGCGCGTCGGCGAGCTGTCCCCGCTGCACCCGGAGGAGGGCGGCGTTGAGCCGCGCGGCGACGAGCGCCGGCGCCGCGTCGATCGCCCGGCCGAAGGCGAGCGCCGCCTCGCCCGACTCGCCGCGCTGCGCGTGCACGACGCCGAGGTTGTTCCAGGCCTGGGCGTACGCGGCGTCGGCCTCGGTGGCGCGGCGGTACGCGGCCCGCGCCCCCTCGAGGTCGCCGAGGTGGTGCCGGCAGGCACCGAGCTCGTTCCAGAGCTTGGGCGACTCGGGGTAGCGGCCGACGAGGTCGGCGTAGCGGTCGCGCGCGGCCGGCAGGTCGCGCCGCAGCAGCAGCACCTCGGCCATCGCCTGCTCCACGAGCCGCGGCTCCTCGCCCGCCTCGAGCGCCTTGCGGTACTCGCGCAGCGCGTCCTCGAAGTACCCCTTCTGGCGCAGCGCCAGCCCGAGCGCCACGTGCGACGGCGCGGCGGGCCCCGGGGGAGCCGGCGCCGGCGCGGCGCCGCCCGCGGGCTTCAGCGCGAGGTTCGCGTGCACGCGGCCCAGCGACGGGTTGAGCTGCAGCGCCCGGCGCTGCGCCGCCCGCGCCGCCTCGGGCTCGCCCATGTCGCCCAGCACGAAGCCGAGCAGGTGGTGCGCCTCCGCGTAGTCGGGGTTGCGGGCGATGGCGGCCTGCAACTGGTCGCGCGCCGGCTCGTTGAGCCCGCGGTTGTAGAGCACCTCGCCCAGCAGGAAGCGCGGCACCGCGCTGTCGGGGTCGAGCGCGACCGCGCGCTCGTACCACCCCGCCGCCTCCTCGAGCCGGCCGCGGCCGTGCTCCACGAGCCCCGCCTGCAGCAGCGCGGCGACGTCGCGCGGGTTGCGGGCGAGCAGCTGCGCGAACTCGCCGAGCGCCGCGTCGTGCTGGCCGGTGGCGGCGAGCGCCCGGGCGAGCTCCCAGCGCGCCTCCCGGTCGTCGGGGCGCGCGGCGAGGAGCGCGCGCAGCTCCGCGAGGCGGCGGTCGTAGTGCCCCGTCTCGCGCAGCACGACGTCGAGGTTGTCCTGGGCCACCTGCATCCGCGGGTCGAGCTCGAGCGCGTGCCGGAAGCGCGCGATCGCCTCCGCGTGGAGCCCCTTGCGGTAGTAGAGCACCCCGAGGTTGTTGTGCGCGCCCGCGTCGGACGCGTCGATCCGCCGCGCGAAGGAGCGCAGGATCGCCAGGTCGCGGTCGGGGAGCGCGGGGGCCGACATCGCGTCAGGGGAGCCGGATCGCGTCGAAGATCGCGCGCAGCGACGGCAGGTCGGGCAGGAGGAGGAAGTGGCCCTGCAGCGCCGCCGGCGCGCCGGCCACCTCGAACGCCGTCTCCACGCAGAAGACGAAGTCGCGGTCGTGCCCGAAGTTCAGGTACGTCGTGGTGAGCACCGCGCCGCACTGGTCCACCACCAGCCCGGGCACCGACGGGATCAGCAGCATGTGGAGGAAGTCGCTCAGCGCCGTCATGTAGGCGCTGACGAGGATGTTGCCGACCTCCTTGATCCCCGACTGCTCCATTTCCCCGAACGCGGTCGTCGTCCCGGCCGGCCGGCCGAGGATCAGGTCGCAGAGCGTGCGCGCGGCGTCGTCGGTGAAGACCACGAGCGTGCGGGCGGAGAGGTCGCCCATCGTCTGCATCAGCACCGCCGCGACGACCTGCTCGGGCGGCCCCAGCAGCTCGGGGACCGACTCGAGCGGCCGCACGTTCACCCGCGGGACGCGGATCATGATCGTGCGGTTCGTCATCTGCGACAGCGCCGTGGCCGCGTGGCCCGCGCCGATGTTCGCCACTTCCTTCAGCGCGTCGAGCTGCCGCGGCGTCAGGTCCCGCACGTCGTTCATGGCTCGTTCCTCAGACCAGGGCCGGGGCGTCCAGGATCAGCACCGGCGCGCCATCCGCGAGGATCGTCGCGCCGCCGACGACCGGGGGCATCCCCGCGGGCGCGTCGAAGGGCTCGACCACGATGTCCTGCTGCCCGAGCAGCGTGTCCACCAGCACCGCGCCGCGCCGCCCGGCCACGTCCAGCACCACCGCGGGCATCTTCGCCCGCCGCCCCGCGCCGGGCACCGCGAGCAGCTCGCCCAGGTGCACCGTCGGCACCGCGCGGTCGCGCACCACCAGCGCCTCCGTCTCGCGCACCGACGTGCGGGTCCGCTCGTCGGCGTGCACCGTCTCCGCGATGAACGCCGCCGGGATCGCGTACCGCTCCGCGCCCACGCCGGCCAGGAGCACGCGCACCACCGCCAGCGTGAGCGGCACCCGCAGCATGAACATCGTCCCCGCCCCCCGCGTACCCGCCAGCTCCACGCTCCCGCCGATCTGCCGCGGCCGCGTCGCGACCACGTCCAGGCGCACCCCGTGCCCCGAGACCTCGCTCACCGCCGTCGCGGTCGAGAACCCCGCCCGCGAGATGAGCCGCAGCAGGTGCGCGTTCGAGAGCTCGGTGATCCCGGCGTCCACGAGCCCCTCCGCCTGCGCCTTCCGCAGCACCGTCGCGCGGTCGATCCCGCGGCCGTCGTCGCTCACGGTGATGGCGACCACGTTCCGCTCGCGGCGCGCGGCGAGCACGAGCTTCCCGTCCGCCGGCTTCCCCGCCGCCTGCCGACCCGCCGGGTCCTCGAGGCCGTGGTCCACCGCGTTGCGCAGCAGGTGCACCAGCGGCTCCGCCACGAGGTCGAGCACCGCGCGGTCGAGCTCGATGTCGCCGCCCTCGACCACGAACCGCACCCGCTTGCCCTGCGCCCGCGCCACGTCGCGCACGATGCGGGGGAAGCGGTCGAACAGCTCCGCCACCGGCGCCATCCGCACCGCGAGCACCTGCGCGTGCATGTCGCCGACCAGCCGGTCGAGGCGGCCCGCCACGTCGAGCAGCTCCGCGTGGCCGAGCCGCGCGGCGAGCTCGGCGAGGCGGTTCTTCGCCACCACCAGCTCGCTCGCGCCGTCGGTCAGCGCGTCGAGCCGGCCGAGCGCGACGCGCACGCTCCGGTCGCCGTTCGCGCGCTCCGCCACCGGCGCCATCTCGGCGATCCGCACTGCCACCACCTCGCCCGCGGCGCGCAGTTCCGCCTCGAGCGCGGCGTCGGAGGCCGTCCCGCTGAACCGGAAGCGGAACTGCCCGTCGAAGTCGTCGCGCTCGAACGCGGCGCGCGGCGGCTCGAGCGCGGTCACCGTCCCCTGCATCTCCGCGCGCATGAGCGCGAGCAGTGCGCGCGCCCCGCGCATCATCGCATCGGGACGGATCACCACCTCCACCGTCCGCGCGCGCACCGGCCCTGCCGCCGCCGGCACGGCCTCGGACACCGGCACCGGCGCGGCCACGGCCGCGGGGGCCGACGCGGCCGGCTCCGCGCTCCCCCCGCCCGCCATCCCCGCCGCGCAGAGCAGCGCGAAGCGCAGCGACCCGTCACCCGCCTCGTCGCGCCCCTGGGCCGCCGCCGCCACCCCCGCCTCCAGCGCGTCCACCGCGCGGAAGAGGAGCTGCACCACGGCCGGCGCCGGCGGCACCGTGCCGTCACGCACCGCCGCGAGCAGCGTCTCGGCGTCGTGCGCCAGGTCGCCGACGGCCGAGAAGCCGACCGTCGCCGCCATGCCTTTCAGGGAGTGGAACGCGCGGAAGAGCTCGGCGACGGGCTCACGCGACTGCGGCTGCTCCTCCCACCCGAGCAGCAGCCGGTTCGCTCCCTGGAGCAGCTCCCGGCTCTCCGAGAGGAAGAGCGCGACGTACTTCGCCTGGTCCATCGGCCGGCCGCATCAGCCGAGGACGCGCTGGACCGCCTCGATCACCCGAGACGCCTGGAACGGCTTCACCACGAAGTCCTTCGCGCCCGCCTGGATCGCCTCCACGACCAGCGCCTGCTGGCCCATGGCGCTGCACATCAGCACCTTCGCGTCCGGGTCGAGCTTCACGATCTCCCGCACCGCGTCGATGCCGCCCATGTCGGGCATCACGATGTCCATGGTCACGAGGTCGGGCTTCAGCTGCTGGTACTTCTCGACCGCCTGCCGGCCCGATTCCGCCTCGCCGACGACCGTGAACCCGGCCTGGGCGAGGATGTCGGAGATCATCGTCCGCATGAAGATCGCGTCGTCACAGACGAGCACCGTACGGCTCACGTACCGCCTCCCGGCTGGGCCGCCCGCGCGCCGTCCGGTGCCGCCGCGGACGCGGCCGGTCCGAGGACGGGCTCGAGCAGGGATTCCGTCTCCAGCACCACGAAATGCGCGTCGCCGCGCAGCCCGATCGCCGCCACGAGGCGGGGGTCCACCCCCGGCAGCGGCTCCGGCGCCGCCCTCCCGCCCTGCGGGAGTTCCACGTAGTCCAGCACCTCGCTCACCAGGAGCCCCGTGCCGCGCGACCCGCGCAGGAGCACCACGATCGCCTCGTCCTCGCCCGGGCCTCGGCGCTGCCCGAGCAGCGGGTGCAGGTCCACCACCGTCAGCAGCGCCCCCCGCACGTTGACCAGGCCGAGCACCGCCGGGTGCACCCCGGGGATCCGCGTGGCCGGCGACGACGGCAAAATTTCGCGCACGAGGTGTGCCGGTACGGCGCACGCGAGGTCGCCGACCGCGAAGACCACCGCGCTGCGCACCCCGGAATCAGCTATCCCCATCGTAGAATTGAAGATACCGGAGCCCATCCCCCCCGGCAACGACGGCCTCGCCCGCGAGGAAGGCGAGCGCCGGGCGCAGGTCGGCGGGCCATTCGGACCGGAATTCGAGGGGGTCGCCGCTCTCCGGGTGGCGAAACGCGAGAGCCGCGGCGTGCAAGGCCTGGCGCGGTGCGAGGCTTTGCAGCTGGTCCGCGCGCTGCCGCAGCCGCCCGCCGATCCGCCGGCTCCCGCCCCCGGCGTAGACCGGGTCGCCCACGATCGGGTGCCCCAGGTGCTCCAGGTGCACGCGGATCTGGTGCGTGCGTCCTGTCTGCAGCTCGAGCCGGAGGAGCTCCGCCACGTCGAAGCGCGCCACCACGCGCACGTCGGTGCGCGCCTCGCGCCCG
>Ga0073932_1002766_pt1 | contig 25822 bp, 20 predicted proteins | sample DewCreD2012metaG_FD_76967 | JGI IMG/M metagenome (GOLD analysis project Ga0073932, IMG submission 76967) | Hot spring sediment bacterial and archeal communities from British Columbia, Canada, to study Microbial Dark Matter (Phase II) - Dewar... ...
AATCTCGGCGACGTCCGGGGTCAGGCCGGCGTTGGTCAGCGCCTCCTTGACGGCCTGGAAGTTGTCGGGCGAGCAGGTGACCTGCCAGATCCTGCCCTGCTGCTGGACATCCTCGGCGCCGGCTTCCAGGGCGATTTCCATCAGTTTGTCTTCGCTGACGGTCTCGGCCGGGAACGTGAACAGGCCCAGGCGTTTGAACTGCCAGGCGACGGAGTTGGGCGCGCCGAGGTTGCCATTGTGTCGCTCGAAGATCTTGCGGATCTCCGGGGCGGTGCGGTTGCGGTTGTCGGTCAGGATGCGCAGCAGCATCGCCACCCCGCCGGGGCCGTAGCCTTCGTAGGTGATCTCCTCGAAGGCGGTGCCGTCCTCGCCTGAGCCCTTGCCGATCGCCCGCTCGATCGTGTCGCGGGGCACGTTGGCGGCCTTGGCCTTGTCGATTGCCAGGCGGAGCCGGAAGTTCATCTCGGGATTGGGCCCGTTCCGCGCCGCCATAATCACCGCGCGGACCAGCTTGCTCCACAGCGCGCCGCGCCTCTTGTCGACCACCGCCTTCTTGCGTCGTATTTGCGCCCAATGTGAATGGCCAGCCATCTCACCTGCTCCTCTCGATACATCCGTTGCGAACTGGTCTACAGCCGCCGACCCACCAGCCGACTCATTGTAGCAATCTTGCGAGGGAATCGCTTCACTCTCGCCCCACGCAGCCGGCCACGGCCGGCCGCCTGCGCGACTCAACGGAACGGACCTTACCCTCGGCCAGCTGCAATCCCTCGCGCAGGTCGGGCCGCAGCGGGTCTGTCTTGAGTTCCTCACGGTACAGTTCGATCGCCTTGCGCCAGGCGGCGACCGCCTGCGCGTAGCGTTTGAGCCGCCAGAGGACGTCGCCCAGGTGGTCGTGCAGCACGGGGTCGGACCCCTCGCTGGGCACCGCCACGGCCCGCTGGATCCAGGCGGCCGCTTCGTCGAACCGCCCGAGCTTGTAGTACACCCAGCCGAGCGTATCGAGGTAGGCGGCATTGGTGGGGTCGCTGGCCACGGCCATGCGGGCGAGGTCCTCGGCCTCCGGCAGGTTCATGCCGCTGTCGGACCATACGTACGCCAGGTCGTTGGCATATTCGCCGATGCGGGTCGGTTCCTTGTTGGACCTGTAGACGGCCGCGGTCGCCTCTGTCGACAGCCGGTCGAGGCCGAGCCGCTTGTAGTAGGTCGACATCAGGCGTTTCAGGCGGGCGTGCAGTTCGGGGTTCTTCTGTTCGACCTGGGGCATCAGCAGCAGTTCCGCCTGCGCCCGCTCGCCTGCCAGGAACAGCCACTGCGTCCGCTGGGCGAGGTCCTCCACATCGTCGGAGGGCACGATGCGCTGGAGTTCGATGGCCTCGGCCGGGCGGCCCTGGTCAGCCACGAGCGCGGCCAGCGACGCCACCGTCTCTGCCATGTCGGTCGAAGGGCTCGTTTCGGGGGGCGGGTTGAGCCAGGCGCGGGTGGTAAGCCAGGCGACCGCATCCGAGGGAGGCAAGGCGCCCGCCAGGAGCGCCAGGTTCCGATCGGCCTGCTCGCCGGCGGGGGTCTCCGCCGGGGAGGCCGACTTGCCGTCTTGCGTTGCAGGCGAAGCCGGCGTGCCGGGCCAGTCCCTCAGGGCGACCGTCGCGGCCGCCTGCCTGCCGCCTTGGGCGTCCAGAAGTTGCGCCTCGAGCCGGGCCAGCAGCGGCTCGTTCGGTTCGACTTTCCGCCACGACCGCAGGTATTCGATCGCCTGGTCGCGCCGGTCGGCGGCGATGAGCACGCCCAGCAGCCGTGTCTGCAGCGTCCGGTTGCGCGGGGACTGCTTGAGTTCCTGGCGCAGCCGATCGATGGCAGTGTCGTACTGCCCGGTGTAGCCGAGTGCAAAGATCAGCCGGTCCAGGAGGACCTGCTTCTGCTCGCCTCCCCAGGGGTTATCGAGCAGTTGCCGCAGGATGGGGACCGCCTCGGCCGGGCGACCGGCCTGGATGAGCAGTTCCGCCTCGGCGAACTGCCAGATCCGCCGGTTGGGATGCTCGGCCAGCAGGGACCGGAGAACGTCGTGCGCCAGGTCGTAGTCCATCTGCCGCACCAGCGCCGTCGCCAGCAGCAGGCGGCCCTCCGGGTCGTCCGGCCGGCGGGTCTGCAACCGGGTGAGCATCTCGATGGCAGCCGGCACGCGCGCCTCCTGCAGGAAGGCCTCCGCGGCGGTCCGCAGCACTGCCGGATCGTCGGGGTACGTTGCGACCAACGGTGCGACCCTGTCGGCCGGGGGAATGGACTTGCCCGTTTCGGCCATCAGCATGCAAAGATGGACCGTCGGCACATCGGGAAAGAGTTCTTTGAGTTTGCGGGCGTGCTGCACGGCCGCGGGCTGGTTGCCCACGAGCAGGTAACTGCGGACCAGCGCCAGGTGCGCCGGCCAGAAGTCCGGTTTGAGCGTCACGATCACCTGGTAGATGGCGACCCCGGGCTCGGCCTGGCCGAGCCGGTCGTTGATCTGGGCCGCCAGCCACATCGACTGCACATCGCGTTTGTCGCGTTTGAGGGCCTCGTAGAAGTGGCTCATGGCGACTTTCAGGTCGTCGAGCCCGTCGTGCGCCGTGCCGAGCAGCCGGTAGAAGGCCGGCTCCTGCTTGTGCTTTTCCAGCAGCGGTGTGACGAAGGCGATCACATCCTGCCAGCGGCACTGCTCGATGAGTCGCTCGGCCAGCATCACCGCCACCGGCACGTCGTCCGGGTGCTGCTGCAAGATCCGGCGCAGGGCCTTTTCCGACAGGAAAGGCTTGCCTGCCGCGTCAGCTACCACGGCCAGCGAGAGCAGGCGGGTGCGATCGAGGCCGGTCCGCGCCAGCAGCTCTTCTTCTTTTGCCGGGTCGATCCGCAGGCCCGGGTTAACGGCCACCGAACCGCGCTGCTCCAGCAGCGCCGCCTGCTCAGATGGCTTGACCTGGGCCAGGAGGGTCGTCATCGCCTGCACCGCTCCCGGCACATCGGGATGCGCAAAGACCACCTGCAACAGCGCCTCGTGCAGGGCCGCCGGATCGTCCGCCGCATTGTGCGCCAGCAGCAGGGTCTGCATTGCCGCATCGGGCCTGCCGAACTTCAGGAAGATCGTCGCCGAGCGTTGCGCCAGCACCAAGTCGGTTGGATCCTGGCGGACGAGCGACAGCAACCGGTCCTGCAATTCCGCCAAGCGTCCCTCGGCCGCGAGCGTTCCCGCCAGGATGGCCAGGGCGGTCGAATCATGGGGGTCCTTTGCGAGCACCTCGCTTGCCAGTGCGACGGCGCGGCCGGTATCGCCTGTGTCGATCAGGGTCTCGGCCAGCGCGAGAATGACCTCGGTCCGGCCGGGCGCCAGTTGGATCGCCGCCTCGTAAGCCTGCGCCGCCTCGCGCGGCTTGCCCAGTCTGCGCAGGCATTCGCCGCGAACCATGGGTACGCGCCACGCCTGCGAGTCCATTACCTGTCGCCAGTGCGTATCGGTCTGGCCGCCGGTGACGCCGGCGGCTCTGAGTGCCTCGAACCGGCTGCTGACATCGACGGCGGCCTGGCAGTAGCCCTGCCGCTCGAGGACCCGTGCCAAGTAGAACAGCGCCTTGATCCGGTCGTCGTCCCGGCTCGCCAGCGCCAGGGCGTGGCGCAGGTGCCGCATGGCGACCTCGGCATCTTCGCGCAGGTAGGCCGTCAGGCCCAGCAGGTAGTGCACCTGCGGATCGCGCGGCCGGAGCCTGGCCGCCTCGTGAAGCGCGCTGCTTGCCAGGTCGAACTGGCCGGACTGCAGCGCCGCCCGGCCGAGTTCCCGCCGCGCCTCGAAGTAGGCCGGGTCCACCTCGATGGCTGCCTTGAACTCCAGGATGGCATCGGCGTACTGGCCGGTTCGCGCGGCCGAAAGACCGGAGCGAAAGTGCCGGCGCGTCTCGGGATCGACGGCGCGTTCGGTCGGCTGGGTTGCCGGGGGCAGGGCGGGCAGGGGGGGCAGTTGTTCGAACGGCGTGCGGGCCTCGGCATGGACGGCGGGCCGGGTGGCAGCGGCTGGCGGCGCGACGCGCGGCGCGCCCGTTGACGCGCAACCGGCCATTCCGGCAACGGATCCCAGTACGAGTGTTCCAGACACGACCGCCGCCGCGAATCGTCGCGTTGCCATGGCAGATCCCTCAGATCACGGAATCACGCTGTTGAGCGGATAGGTGAAGATTCCCGACGCGCCGGCCCGGCGCAGGCACGGGATCAGGTTTCGCGCGACCCGCTCTTCGAGGATTACTTCGACCGCGACGTAGTTCGCATCCGCCAGGGCGGAGACGGTGGGGGACTTCTCGGCCGGCAGAAGTTTGACGACCGCGTCGAGGTCTTTGCGGCCGACGTTCATCTTCATGCCGACCTTGTTGCGCCCCTCGATCGCCCCGCGCAGCAGCATGGCCAGGCTCTCGGCCTTGGAGCGCTTCCACGGGTCTTGCCAGGCCTTGCGGTTGGCGATCAGCCGAGGGGTGCTTTCCATCAGGTCGCAGACGATGCGCAGGTTGTTGGCCTCGAGGCTGCTGCCGGTCTCGGTGATCTCGACGATGCCGTCCAGGAACTTCGCTTTGACCTCGGTGGCGCCCCAGCTGAACTCGACCTGCACCTTGACGCCGCGCTGCTCGAAGAAGCGCCGGGTCACGCCGACCAGTTCGGTCGCGATCAGGCCGCCGTGGAGGTCCTCCGGCCTGGTGACGCTGGAGCTTTTGGGCACCGCCAGCACCCAGCGGGCCGGCTTGGCCGTGACCTTGGAGTAGACCAGTTCGCAGATTTCCACGACGTCCGACTCGTTCTCCTGGATCCAGTCGTAGCCGGTGATGCCGACATCGACGATGCCATCCTGGACGTACCGGCTCATCTCCTGCGCGCGAAACATGATGCAGGAGAGTTCCTTGTCATCGGTGCTGGGGAAATAGCTGCGCGATGAGGACAGGTACATATCGAACCCGGCCCGCTTGAACAGATCGAACGTAGAATCCTGCAGACTGCCCTTGGGAATACCGACCTTCAGCGTTTGCACGTTCACAACCTCCAACCGTCAACTTGCGCCCCCGGCGGCGCACACAACCAACACGCTTACGCAATGCCTGCGGCCAACGGGGTATCGCCCAGGCCTGGCGACTCGGCCACAGCGGACTGGGCAGCACAGTCGTTTCGGGCGCCAGACGGGGGATCGCCCTGTCTGGCGCTCAGGCCTGCCTGCCGCCGGTCTTGCCCTTGGCCGCGGCGGCCTTGGACCTGGTCTTGCCCGCCGGCCGGGCCTTTTCGCGCGTGGTTTTGGCCGAGGCGGTCGCCTTGCCGGCGGGCTTTTTCTTTTCGGCGGGCGCCTTCGGCGTCGCGGGTTTCATCGGGTGCTTCTCGGCCCAGCGGTGCAGCAGCCAGAAGACCCTGATGGCATCGGGGGCGCGGACGTGCCGTTCGAGGACGGCCTGTGCGTCGGCCTGGCTGGCACTCGGCTCGAACAGTCCGTAGGCCTGCAAGTTGGTCAGCACGGGCGTGCTCACGGGCACGGCGTGGCCGGCAAAGCACAGCAGCATGACCCGCCCGAGGGTGTAGGGGTCCATGCCCGGCAAGTCGGCGAGCCACTTGTGCGCCTCGCGTTTGTGCTTGGCCTTCATCTCCGTCAAGTCCAGCGTTTCGAGCTGGTCGTAGATGGCCGAGAGGATGTTGGTGATGTCGCGTGCCTTGGTCTGGACGGCCGGGAACTGGGCACCGATGTCCTCGGTGATATCGACGGGCGCGGCGACTCGCATTTCGTTGTAGTCGACCATTCCGGCGCGGAGCCGGGCCAGGGCTTCGCGGGCCTTGGCTTCGGTCGTATCGCGTCCGAGGATCCCCAGGAGGATTTCCTCGACCACGTCGCCGGTGGTGATGTCGCCGGGCTCCCCGAACTCCGACTGCAGGCGCCCCACGAGTTCCTTCAGGCGTGCCTCAAACTGACTGGCATTCATGATTGTTGCGGCTCCTCAGGCTCCACCTCGCGGTTTGGGGTGTCGTCTGACGAGTCGGCCGGTCGCTGCTGGGCCTGGCGTTCGGCCTGGCGCCGGCGAATCTCGTCCATGGACTTCTCGATCAGTTGGATGGTCTCAAAGCCTTTCTTGATGGACTCGTCGATGCGGAAGCGGACGATCGGGACCTGCCGGATCGGCAAGGCTTCGGCGACGAGAGACTGGAGCCGGCCGTGCGCGGCCTGGAGGCCGCGCAGCGTCGTGCGGCTGTCGCTCGCCTGGCCCATCACGCTGATGTACACGTCGGCATATTGCAGGTCCTTGCTGACCTGTACGCGGGTTACGCTGGCAAAGCGGCTGATGCGCGGGTCGGACAGGCGCTGGGCGATGGCCTCGCCCACGACCTTCTGCACCACGCTGGCAATTCGTTCGGGTCTGTGTCTCATGTCAGTACCATTCGATCCGGTAGTCGACCAGGGAGGCGTCCTTGACCCACTTGAGCTGCTCGACGATCCTGTCCAGGGCGCCTTCGATGTATTGCCGGTCGTTGCCGACCATCGCAAAGCCCAGCACCGCCTTCTGGCAGAAGTCGAGTTCGTCGACCTCGGCCACCGAGACGTTGAACCGGTGCGAGATGCGATCCTTGACGCTGCGGACGACGCGCCGCTTGTCCTTGAGGCTCGTCGCCCCGAACAGCGCCAGGTCCACTTCCAGTATGCCGACCACCATCGTTCACAATTCCGGCTTGAAGCCAAGTCTGTGTTGTTGCGAGCGGCGCAGCCGGCCTCGGCCGCGGCTGCTGTTGCCGCTGCCGGCAACCGGCGTTACAAGAGCCTCTGCACCATTACGATCTCGTACGGCTCGAGGATGTCTCCCACCTTCACGTCGTCGAAGTTCGCCAGTTTGATGCCGCACTCCATGCCCTGGCGCACCTCGCGGACGTCATCCTTGAATCGCCGCAGCGACTCGATCGCGGTTTCGTCGCGAATCACGATGCCGCCGCGGGTCACGCGGATTTTCATGTTGCGGTGCACCATTCCGTCGGTGACATAGCAGCCGGCCACTGTGCCGACCCTGGTGACCTTGAAGACTTCGCGCACCTCGATCCGGCCGCGGACTTCCAAGCGCTTTTCCGGCTCGAGCAGGCCTTGGAGGCTCTTGCGCAGCGCGTCGGTCAGGTCGTAAATGATCCGGTAGAGCCGGATTGTCACGTTCTTCTGCTCGGCCAGCCGTTGGGCGGCCGGGTCGATGGTCACGTTGAAGCCGACGATCACGGCCTTGCTCGCATCGGCGAGCAGGACATCGCTTTCGGTGATGCCGCCGACCGCGGCATGCAGGATCCGCAAACGCGCCTTGTCGCTCGGGATCTCGCCGAGGGTTTTTCGCAGCGCCTCGACGCTACCGACCACGTCGGCCTTGGCGATCACGTTCAGTTCGGGCAGTTCGCCCGACTGCTGCTGCTGGAGCAGGGCCTCCAGGCCGACCGGCTTGGCCGAAGCGGCGATCTGCTCAGCCCGCACCTGCTGGCGACGCTCCTCGGAGACTTCCTTTGCCCGCTGCAGCGACTCGACCACGTAGAACTTCTCGCCCGGTTGCGGCAGTTCATCGAGGCCCACCAGCTGTACCGGCACGCTGGGGCCGGCTTCTTCGAGGCGCCGCCCCAGGTCGTCGATCATGGCGCGCACCCGGCCGAACGCCGTGCCGCAGACTACCACGTCGCCGATGCGCAGCGTGCCGTCCTGGACCAGCACGCTGGCGACGGGGCCGGTGCCTTCCTGCATCGCCGTCTCGATGACGGCACCGGTCGCGGGGATTGTCGGGTCGGCGCGGAGGTCCAGGACCTCGCCGAGGGTGTGCAGGTGCTCGACCAGTTCGTCGACCCCTTCGCCGGTGACGGCCGAGGTCTTTATCACGTCGGTATCGCCGCCCCACTCGCTGGGCAGCAGGCCCCGCTCGGCGAGCTGGCCGTAGATGCGGTTGATGTCCACGCCCGGCAGGTCGATCTTATTGAGGGCGACCACGATGGGCACCTTGGCCGCCTGCGCGTGGTTCAGGGCCTCGATCGTCTGCGGCATAACACCGTCGTCGGCAGCGACCACCAGGACGGCGATGTCTGTCATGTTGGCACCGCGTGCGCGGAGCGCCGTGAAGGCGGCGTGCCCCGGGGTATCCAGGAACGTCACCGCCCGGCCGCCGCGCTCGAGGCGATAGGCGCCGATGTGCTGGGTGATGCCGCCGGCCTCGCCCTCGGCTACCCGTGCGTTGCGGATGCGGTCGAGCAGCGAGGTCTTGCCATGGTCGACGTGCCCCATGAAGGTCACGACAGGATTGCGACGAACCATGTTCTTGCGCTCGATCTGCTGGAACTCCTGCGCCAGCTGCTGGGCGGCCGTCAGGCGCGGGAGGACTTCGAGTTCCACGCCGAGTTCCATCGAGACCAACTGGGCCGTCTCGCTATCGATCGTATCGTTGATGCGGACCATCATGCCCTTGGACATAAGGTTCTGAAAGACGGCGTTGAACGGCCGGCCGATGGCCGAGCAGAGGTCCTTGAGGACCACGGGCTCCTGGATCTGGGCTTTGGTCTTCTGGGCGGGGGCTGCGGGCTGTCCGGCGGGACGGCGGGCTTCCGTCGCCCGGCGGGCGTGCAGACCGCGTCCGGCCGCGCCGGCCAGGCGTTCCTGGCGCTCCAACAGGTCGCGGTCGCGCCATTCGCGCAGGTGCTCGACGACCTGCTCGGTTTCCCTGCCGCCGCCCTTCTTGCTTTTGGCCTTGATGGCGGCCTTCTTGCGTCTCTCTTCGGCCTCCTCGTCAGCGGTCATCCGCCGACCCTTGGGCCGTTTGCCCGTGGCATCCGGCACCGTTTCGGGCATCGGGGGGCCGGCTTGGGGAGCCCCCGGCCCGCGGAACGGCGGCCGCGGGCCCGCCGGACGGAACTGTCGGACCGGCTCGGGCCGCTCCACGCGGATGACGCGCGGGCCCTGGATCTGAGCCGGCGCCGGCGCGACCATCTGGGGGCGGGGCGGCGGAGCCGGTGCAGCGGGTTTGGCCGGCTTGGCATGCTTGGCCGGTTTGGCGGGCGCAGTCGGTGCTTCGGCCGCCATCGCCGGAGCGGGCTGCGGGGCCTGCTCGGCGGCGGGCTGCGGAAGGGTTTCGGTCTCGGGGGCCGTCGCCTGCGCGGCCGCGGGGGCCGGTGTCTCCGCGAACGGCGGGGTCGCCTGGGCGGTTTGCGGAGGGGTCTGCGTCTCCAGCGTGGGCGCTTCCGGCTCGGCCGCGACCGGGGCCTCGACGGCCTGTGCCTGCACGTCGGCGACCGTCGGCACTTCCTGCGGCGCGGCTTCGGCCGGTTCGGCGGGGGCTTCTATCTCCTGGACAGCCGTGCCGGTGGTTTCGGGGGCCGGTGCGGGGGGTTGTTCGTGGGCCTGTTCAGCGTGTCCCTCCTGCTCGCCGGCGGCGACGGCGACGCCGGTGGCGGGCTCGTCGGCCTTGCGTTTGCGACGGCGCACCTTCTTCAGGTCGACCGGATCGGCTGTTTCGATCGTCGTGCCGTGTTCTCCTTCGGAGAACCATTCCCGAATGCTTGCAGCCAGGCCCGCGGAGACGACGCTCATGTGGTTTGTGATACCCGCGACGTCTTCCGCCTGACATTTGGCAATGATGGCCTTGCTGTTTACACCAAGTTCCTTGGCCAGTTGGTGTACCCGCAGCTGTTTCGCCAAGGTCTACCTCCATCTATCCAACACTGTGAAACATCTCGACAGGCAGCCGCCCGGGAGCACCCCTTACGGCTTGCCCGCCGATCCGCCAGCCTCTCCGGCACGATCCTGCGCCGGCGGTTCGTCCTCGGGGGCTGGTTTGACCGAATCATCTGCATCGCCCGGCGAGGCCGACTCGGGCGGCGTGCCGGGATTCCCATCGTTCTGGGCAGCCATGGTCGCATCGCTACCGGGTCCCGCGTTGGCCTGCGCGGCGGGGGCCGGCTCGTCCGTCGGGGCGCCGGGGGTCTCCTGCGCGGTCGCGTGCGCCGCCATGGAGACCTTCTTCTGCGGCGCCAGCTTCGCGGCCGTTTCGATCACCCGCTGCGCCAGGTCTTCCGGCAGCTCGAGCGTGGTGACCAAGGGGTCCTTGCCCACGGCCGACAGGTCGCCCAGGTTCACGATGCCCATCGCCACGATCTTGTCGAGGATGGCGTCGTCCATGCCCTCGACGGAGCGCAGGGCCTGCTCCATCTCGTCGAGGCCTCGGTTGTACTCGCCCGGCGTGAGAATATCGATGTCCCACCCGGTCAGGCGGGCCGCCAGGCGCACGTTCTGGCCGCGTTTGCCGATGGCCAGAGAGAGCTGGTCGTCCGCGACCACCACGGTCGCTTTGTTCAGTTCGAAGCACAGGGCGATCTCCTGCACCTCGGCCGGGCGGAGGGAGTTGCCGATCAGGATCTGGCTGGACTCGTTCCAGCGGACGATGTCGATTTTCTCGCCGCCGAGTTCTTCGACGATGTTCTTGATGCGGCTGCCGCGCACGCCGACGCACGCGCCCACCGCGTCGACGCGGCTATCGATGCTGCTGACGGCGATCTTGGTGCGGTAGCCGGCCTCGCGTGACAGGGCCTTGATCTCGATGACGCGCTCGGCGACCTCGGGCACTTCCAGTTCGAACAGTTTGCGGATGAACTCGGGGTGCGAGCGGCTGAGAATGATGCGGACCTGGCTGCCCTGCTCGCGGACATCGACGATCATCGCGCGGATACGGTCGCCCACCTGGTGGGCCTCGCCGGGGATCTGCTCGCTGCGCGGCAGGATGGCCTCGGCGCGGCCGAGGTTGATCACCAGCGTGCCGCCTTCGACCCGGCCGACCACGCCGCTGATGACGGTTCCCTTACGGTCCACGTACTCGTCGTAGATGCTGGTGCGTTCGGCCTCGCGGATCTTCTGGATCATGACCTGCTTGGCGGTCTGGGCGGCGATTCGCCCGAGTTCGCGCATCTCCAGCGGCGCGCCGTTGCGTGTGGCGGAGATATCGCCAGTGATGCGGTCGATGCGAACGGTGACTTCCTCGTTCGCGCCGTACGCCTTTCGCATGGCGGAGATCATCGCGGCTTCGAGGTCGGCGAAGATGACTTCCTTATCGACCCGTTTTTCGCGGGCGATCGCATCCACAATTCTGAGCAGTTCCTGATTCATGCTGGTCCTCTTACTCCTGCACTGCTTTCGTGTTGTCGGGACGGACAAAGTCTCCCGGTCGCGTCTGGGACTTCGGCGGCCCGGCGCCACAAACAAAAAAGTGGGTCGATGGACGCCCACTTTCGTGGCCCGGCGTCATCCGGCCGCCAAAACGGCAGCACGCCGGGCGAGACCCGCAAATCGCTCTGGCGACCAGCTAGGCCATTTGCGACCTCCTGCGACGGGCGCAGCCAATCGACCAGCGGGTGTGGCGCCAATGCCTAGACAGCAACGCGCGCACCGGCTTGATCTCCCAACAGCGTGACGTTCATTCCGGTCTCTCCGGGCTGGAACACGTGCACGTTCTGGACATCCACGTACAACGGCAGTTCCTGCCCCTCGCGCAACCGCGTATGGGAATCGACCCGGCAGACGATCTTGTCGTGTGCCTTCGTCGCCACATACACGTCCATTCGGTCACCCAGCGGCTCTACGACCACGACGCGCACCGGCAGGGCGTTCTGCTTGTCGGCCCAGGTCTGGTCGGCCCGGAACGACAAGTTCTCCGGCCGAATTCCCAGGACCACCGATTGCTGATCGTAGGGCGCCAAACGGCTTAGGTGCCCGTCGGGTAATAGAATTCTACACGCACCCTCATCAAAGTACACGTGCCCGCCGCTCAAATGGAGATTTCCTGTCAGGAAGTTCATCGGCGGCGTGCCGATGAAACCGGCCACGAACCGGTTTACCGGCTTCTCGTAGATTGTCAGCGGGTCCGCCACCTGCTGCACGACGCCATCCTTCATGACAACGATCCGGTCGCCCAGGGTCATGGCCTCTTCCTGGTCGTGGGTCACGTAGACCGTCGTGGTTTGCAGACGCCGGTGGAGGCGTTTGAGTTCCGCCCGCATCTCGACACGCAGCTTCGCGTCCAGGTTCGACAGCGGCTCGTCGAACAGGAAGGCCTTCGGCTCGCGGACGATCGCCCGGCCGACCGCCACTCGCTGGCGCTGGCCGCCCGAGAGCTGTTTCGGCTTGCGGTCGAGCAGCTCGCTGATGCCGAGCATCCGGGCCGCGTCGCGAACCTTCCGGTCGATCTCGGCCCTGGGAACACGGCGGAGTTTCAAGCCGAACGCCATGTTCTTGAAGACGCTCATATGGGGATAAAGGGCGTAATTCTGGAACACCATGGCGATATCGCGGTCCTTGGGTGGGACGTCGTTAACGACGCGGTCCCCAATAAGAATGCGGCCGGAGGATATCTCCTCCAGTCCGGCGATCATCCGCAGCGTGGTGCTCTTGCCGCAGCCGGACGGGCCGACCAGGACGACGAACTCTCGGTCAGCAATCTCAAGGCTGATGCCGTCGACGGCTCGAACTCCATTTGCGTAGATTTTTACCACGTCCTCAAGGACGACTTTGGCCATGTATTCTCAGTCCGTTATCCAGTCGGCTGGACAGGGCACGCAAAGCTTTATCCGGATAGCCATTATAGTTGATGACTCCCGCGCGTCAACGACAAAAAAAACACATCGCCCGCGATCACAACTGATTGTATGCCAACGGCCTGTATCGCAAAAGCAGCATACCAGCCCAAGAACGGCGGCAGAGCGGCAGAGCCTGGGCCCCGCAACAAGATAAGCCGCGGGCATGCTTACTGCGTGGCCACGGCTCGTGTCCTTTCCAGGAAAACCTGACCTGCTTTACTGCCCGGACGCCTGTGCCGCCAGAAACTCCAGGTACTCGGCCAGCAGGCCGTACGCCTCCAGCGCCTGGAACCGGTTCATGTCCGCAGCGTCTCCGCCGGCCATGGTCTGACCGAGGCTCTCGAAGTTTGCGCCCGTTTGCATCCGGCCCGGGCACCCACATTACTGCGTGGTAGTTGAGTTTTGGACGGCCATCGAACTCTTCTGAGGTGCAGGCAGTGCCAACGACGTTGCCCAGCGATCGACGCGTGGCGGACCGGGTGTCACACACCCTAGCTGATTTCTTGCGGCCCGCCTACCCCTGCCGTTGGAGCAGCGCCAGGCGGAGCATGTTCAGGGCTACCTTGGTGGCGCGGTCGCGAATTTGCCAGCGGAGCAGGTGTTCGCCGAACAGCAGCTTGCGGGCCTCGGTGCCGTTCGGGCCGGCCAGGGCGATGTAAACGAGCCCCACGGGCTTTTCGGCGGTGCCGCCGGTCGGACCGGCGATGCCGGTGATGCCCACCGCGTAGTCCGCGGCTGCGCGGGCCTTGCATCCCATCGCCATCGCCCGGGCCGTCTCTTCGCTGACGGCGCCGAACTGGTCGATCATTCTGGCCGGCACGCCCAGCAATTCGCTTTTGGCCTGGTTCGAGTAGGTCACATAGCCGCGCAGGAAGTACGCACTGCTGCCGGAGATGTCGGTCAGGCTCTTGGCCAGCCAGCCGCCCGTACACGACTCGGCCACGGCCACCGTCCGCTTGGCCGCGATCAGCATGTGCCCGACCACGTCGGCGAGGGTCTCGTCTTCCTGGCCGTACACCAGGTCGCCCAGCCGGCGGCGGATCTCCGCGAGATCCTGGTCCAGCAGGTCCTGGGCCTCGGCGGGCGACGCGCCCGTGGCCACGACGCGCACGCCGATGATCATCTCGTGCGGCGTCGTACCGACCAGCGGGTTCCGTCCGCGTTTCATCAGGTCGGCGATCTGGTTGGCGATGTCGGATTCGCCCGCCCCGAAGCACAGCAGCTTCCGCGCCACCAGCGCCCGCCCGCCCGCCTGGGCCAGGAGTTCCGGCTTGATCGACCGGACGAACATCTCCTGCATCTCCAGAGGGACACCCGGGACGACGTAGATCGTCGCGCGGCCCAACTGCGCCCGAATGCCCGGCGCGGTGCCGCAGGTATTCGCGATCGGCTGCGCGCCGGCCGGCACGAGTGCCTGCACGCGGTTCATATCCGGCATCGTCCGGCCGCGCTTGGCGAAGAAGGCCTTCACATGCTCCAGGCAGACGGGGTCTTCGCGCAGTTCCACTCCAAGTGCCTTGGCGACGCCCTGCCGCGTCACGTCGTCGAGCGTCGGCCCGAGCCCGCCGCTGACGATCACGATCGGCGCCTTTTCCGCCGCCTGCACGACGGCCCTGCGGATGTCTTGCTCATCGTCGCCCACTGTCAGGTGGAGCGTCGTGACGATGCCGAGTTCGGACAGCCGTCCCGCCAGCCACGCCGTGTTGGTATCGACCACCTGCCCGAGAATCAGTTCGTTGCCGATCGAGATGATCGCCGCTGTACCACTGGACATATCGAGCTATCCCATTTTGTTTCGACTGAAGACATCACAGCATCGCCACGAGAGAAACCGAAGCAGCCTTGGCGGCCGCGCGCCCTACGAAGACTGCAGCGCCGCGTGGATCGCCGCGCACTGCCGCAGCAGCGGCTCGAGCTGCTGGATGGGCCAGACCGTCGCCGCGTCGCTTTTGGCCCGGGCCGGGTCGTCGTGAATCTCAAGGAACAGCGCATCGCACCCAGCGGCCACGGCCGCGCGGGCCAGGAGCGGTGTGAAGTGCCGATTGCCGCCGCTCTTGCCGCCGGCCATGCCCGGCTCCTGCGTCGAATGGGTCGCGTCGAATACCACCGGCGCCCATTGTCGCATGACGCTCAGGCCCGTCATGTCGTTGACGAGCCGGCCGTAGCCGAAGAACGTGCCGCGCTCGCACAGCAGGATCCTGTCGTTGCCGGCCTGTGCGGCCTTGGCGACGGCAAACTGCATCTCCTGGGGTGAGACGAACTGTCCCTTCTTGATGTTGACCGCTTTTCCGGTCGAAGCGGCAGCCATGACCAGGTCCGTCTGCCGGCACAGGAACGCCGGAATCTGCAGGCAGTCCAGCACAGGCGCGGCCGCACACGCCTGCTGCGGCTCATGAATGTCGCTGACGACCGGCAGGCCCAGCCGCTCCTTGACTGTCTGAAGGATGGACAACCCTTCGTCCAGGCCGGGCCCGCGGTAACTGCCGGCACTGGTGCGATTGGCCTTGTCGAAACTCGCCTTGAAGACGTAGCCCAGGCCGATCTTCCGGCAGACACGTGCCGCCTGGTCCGCCAGTCGCAGGCAATGATCGAGCGACTCGATCACGCACGGCCCGGCCAAGACCGCCAACGGCCGGCCCGGGCCCACGGCGACACCGCCGATCGAGACGACCTTGTCCGTTACGCCCAACGCGTCCGACATTCCGTTACTCCATTACCTGGTGTTGTTCGGCCCCCCGCCGAGAAACTTGTGCTTCTCGCCCCGCCAGCAGAGCAGCGATGCGGCCGCCGGCGCCACGTCGAGTTCCACGGGCAGCAGCCCGGCCGGGTCGCCGTCGATCTCGACGGGGATCTTGATCCTGCCAACCGTGTCCACGCGGATTCGCCGCGCCCGCACGTACAGCGCCTCGGGCAGCCGGCTGTGCATCCGCGTGGCCACCGCGGTGGCCCACTTCAGCAGTTCCCACCGGCTGCCGCACGGCATCACAAACAGGTCGAGCAGCCCGTCGGTCGGCGCCGCATCCCGGCAGATCTCGAACCCCAGCGCGTAGCGGCTGATGTTGCCGATGACGATCATGCCTCGGCCATGGAAGACCTCGTTGCCGTCGGCGGTCACGGAGAGCACGGGCCAGTCGTACTGCCAGAATTGCCGCCACAGCGGCCAAAAGTAACTCAGGTGCGTGATGTTGCCGGCACGTTCGGCGTGCAGGGCATGCACAATCGCCGCATCGAAGCCCACGCTGGCCAACATCGAGAACCGACGCCGGCCGATCAGGCCCAGGTCAAAGCGGACCGCCCAGCCGTCCCGGATCACCTGCATGAGCCTCCGGGGCGACACACTGAGGCCCAGGTACTTGGCCAGGACGTTTTCGGTCCCGGCCGGCACGATCAGCACGGGCGGCTGGTCCGGCCCGACCGCCTGGAGGACCTCGTTGACCGTGCCGTCGCCGCCGATCACGGCGAGCAGGTCCACCTTCTCTCGGGCGGAGGATGCCAGTTCGGTGGCATGACCTGCCTCGCCGGTGAGCGACACAGTCGAGCGGATGCCAGCCTCGCGAAGGGCTTCGGCCATGCGGTTGAGCAGGCCGAACGAACTGCCGCGCCCGGCGCGCGGGTTGGCGATGAGCATGGCGCGGCGCGGCAATTGCCCGCCCCAGGCCCTGCACACCCGGCAATCCTGCTGCATGGTGGATGCGTCAGTCACTGGCAGCGACACCCTTGGCCTTGAGACACAAGACGGCTATATTCCTGTCTGCTGTGAAGGCAGCTTAAGCATACAGCAACAGTACGGACCAGGATAGCCCCCGTAGGCAAGGAATCGACGCATGCAGACCGACCAATCGCTGCTGGCGCAACTGAACAAGACGCTGGATTTCGCGGCAAAACAGGTCAGAAACACGGTCGAGAAGTACCCCGGCTACTTCCCGATGTACACCGTCGGCGGCAAGTGGAAGCACTCCGGGGAGGCGTGGACCAACTGGTGTGAGGGCTTCCTGCCCGGGCAGATGTGGTTGATCTACGAGCGGACCGGCGACAAGTGGTTCCGTGCCAAGGCGGAAGAGTACAGCCGGCACATCGAGCCGCGCAAGGACGACCGCAACGTTCACGACTTGGGCTTTCTCTTCTTCCACGGAACCTACAAGCGCTGGTATGACACCACCGTGCGAGAAGGCAAGCCCGACGCCGCGCTGCAACAGGTGGTGGTGCATGCCGGCCGGACGCTGGCGATGCGCTTCAAGGAAAAGGGCCAGTACCTGCGCTCGTTCATCTCGGACGAATCGCTCTTCATCGACATCATGATGAACGTGCCGGTGATTTTCTACGCCGCCATGCAGGCCGGCGACAAGGACCTCTACCGGGTGGCGATGCAGCACTGCCTGACCAGCCGGCGGTACCTGGTCCGCGGCGACGGCTCGACCAGCCACGAGGGGATCTTCGATCTGCAGACCGGCGAGTTTCTCCGCCAGACGACGCACCAGGGTTACCGCGGCGACTCGTGCTGGTCGCGCGGCCTGACCTGGGCCCTCTACGGTTTCGGCACGGTCTATACCCAGACACAGGACGCCCGCTTCCTCCAGGCCGCCGAGGCGTGCGCGGACTTCTACATGTCCCATACGCCCGAGACGGGGGTGCCGCCGTGGGACTACGACGCCCCGGCCGAATCGCGCAGGCAGCCCGACAGCAGCGCCGCGGCGATCGCCGCGATGGGTCTGTGGCAGCTTTCCAAGATCAGCGGCGACTGCATCCGACGGCGCGTCTACCGCCAGTACGCCATTACAATTCTCAAGAACCTGATGACCGACGAGTACCTGGCCATCAACACGTCCGGGTGGGAAGGCATCCTGAAGCGCGGCGTTTACCACATTCACAAGAGACTCGGCGTAGACGAGTCGGTGATGTGGGGCGAGTACTTCTTCGTCGAGGCGGTCTGCACGGTCCTGAAGGAACTGGGCAACGGCTGATACCTAGACCTGCTCAATGAACATTCCGCCCTTGCGGCGGAGGGCCTGGCTGCCCGCGCGAATCAGTTCGGACACGGGCACCGGGTCATCGATGCCTTGAAGGTCGATCCCCGCCTGATGGCTCATGTCGGTCCTGCACATCACCCGCACGGTGCCGATGCCGAAAATCCGGTCGATGATGCCTTGCTCGACAGTGATATCGTCCACCCGAATGAGTTCCGTCTGATCCGTCGTGATGCGCAGCAAGCCCCTGCGGATGAACAGCCGGTCCGCGGTCAGCCAGTACCGGAGCATCAGCGGCTCGAGCAGCATGCGCCCGGCAGTCCAGAGCAGTCCCAGCAGACCCACTCCCGCCACGATCAGCAGCGGCGGCAACATGGCCCCGCCGATCGCCCCCGCGACTGTCACCACCAGCGAGACAGCCAGCATCGGCAGGTGGCGCTTGCGCGAGGGCCATCCGGTCCAGAGACGTTCCGAACCGTCGGCTAGCCGTACCGGCGTGCCTGCCGGGGCGGCGGATGTCATTGGCGAGTGGTTGTCGCCGGTTGCCGGGGCTTCGCCGCCGGCTGTCGCTCGCGCACCGCCTACGGCAGTGCCGCACTGGCTGCAGAAGCGAGCGTTGTCCGCCAATTCAAGGCCGCAGGACGTGCAATGCAGCATAGCCTGATCCTCCGTCGGCCGCGACGCGCCGATCGCTGCCGTTCCGCAGGTACCTCTGCTCCGGGTCTCCTGCCGACAGCCATTCTACCATGACTTTCCGAACCGGATAGATATCCTCTCCGCGCGCTGCCAATCTGTCTTGGCCTGCTACAATGCAACAGGTTTGGATCGAAAGGAGCCGCCATGACAGCCAATCCGATCGTGCTTGCCCTCGTATGTCTGCTGCTGATGACCGCAGTCGCCGTTACGCTGGCGGAAAGACAGCCAGCCACGCAGAAGGTTGCCCACGGTGGTCTGCCGAAGCCTCAAGTCCAAGGCGGCATGAGCCTCACGGAAGCCATCGCCAAGCGCCGCTCGGTTCGCCAGTTCACCGGGCAGGCTCTCACGGCCGAACAGGTCGCCCAGTTGTGCTGGGCCGGGCAGGGGATCTCCGACGTGAGCCGCCAGCGCCGGACGGCGCCTTCGGCCGGGGCCACGTACCCGCTGCGGCTCTACGTCGCACTGCCCGAAGGCTTGTTTGTTTATACCCCAGCGACGCACGTTCTGGAACCGGTGTCCGGCGAGGACCTTCGGGGGCGGATCGCCGAGGTTGCCGATCAGAAGTGGATCGCCCGGGCGGGTGCGGTCTTCGTCATCGCCGCGGATGTCTCGATCACCGCGAAGCGTTACGGGCAGCGGGCGGAACGCTACGTTCTGCAGGAGACGGGTCATGTTGCGCAGAACCTGCACCTGCAGGCGACGGCGCTGGGCCTTGGCTCCACGCCGGTCGGTGCCTACGAAGACGCGAAGATGGCTCAGGTACTGAGACTGCCGGCGGGCTGGCAGGGCCTGTACGTCATCCCCGTCGGCGTGCCGCAGTGATGGCGGAGCTCGTCAATCGTCCCGTCCGGTCGCCTTCTCGTAGCGATCCTTGTAGTTGTCGCGTTCGCTGCGGACCCGCTTGAGGTCGGCCCGCAGTTCCTCGCGGTCGCGCCGCAGCCGGGCGTTCTCCTGCTCAAGGTACTGGATGCGGGAGTGGGCCTGTGCGATCTGCTGCCGGGCATCCTCGATGCTGGTCACCTGGACGCGGGAGGTGTCGACGGGCGGGGGTTCGCTGCGGTCTTCGATCTTCAGGAGGGGTTGATTGCCGCCGATCTTCAGGCAGCCCGTGTTGAGCAGGGCCGCAGCGAGGCCGAGCGAACCCAGCAGGCCCAGAAGCACAGCGCTACGCCGGACGACCGTTTGCCGTTGCATGTTTGAAATCTCCCGGTACGTCTGTAATCTCTACCTTGCGGACAGGACAAGGTCTCAAGATGGCTATACGACTCGACATCGTGATCGGTTGCACCGCCAGCGGCAAGAGCGAAACAGCCGCCTGGCTTGCGCAACGACTGGACGCCGAGATTGTCGTCACCGACTCCATGAAAGTATATCGCCGAATGGACATCGGTACAGCCAAGCCCTCCGCCGAACAGCGGCGGACGGTCCGATACCACATGATAGACGTGGCTGAACCGAGCGAGTCCTTCTCCGCCAGACGATATGCGGAACTCGCCGATGAGGTCATCGCCGACATCGCCCGCCGGGGCAGGCGGGTGATCGTAGCGGGCGGGACAGCCTTTTACATCAAGGCCCTGGTCGAAGGGCTCTTTGAAGGCCCTTCCGCCGACCCGGAGTTTCGGCGGCAGTTCCGCCAGCGTGCGGCCCGGGAGGGGTTGTCGGCCTTGCACGCCGAACTGGCGCGGGTGGACCCGCCGACCGCGGCCATGGTCCATCCGAACGATCTTCGGCGCATCGAACGGGCGCTGGAGGTTTTCAGTCTGACCGGCACGCCGATCAGCGTCCTTCGCACGCAGTGGGGCACCACGCGGCCCGACTATGACGTTCACTACATCGGCATCCGCCGGCCGCGCGAGGAAGCCAACGCCCGCATCAACCGCCGGGTCAAGAAGATGGTGGACCTGGGGCTGGTGGACGAGGTCCGCGGGCTGCTGGCAGAGCCACTGCCCCTGAGCCTTCAGGCCCGCCAAGCGGTTGGTTACGCGGAGATCATCGCGCACCTGGAAGGGCAGTGCTCGCTCGAGGATGCCATCGAGCAGATCAAGATCAACACGCGGCACCTGGCCAAGGCGCAGCGGACGTGGTTTCGGCGCTTCGCCCCGGTACACTGGTTTGATGTGCAGCCCGAAGACTCCGCAGAGTTGCTGGGCGACCGGATCCTCCGCGAGTACGACTGGCAGTAGCCGGCGCGGTGGCATTTCGCTTGGCCGGGCAGGCGAATCCGCTATAATGCAAACGTCACGGTCTGAGTTCACAAGCACTTGGTTCCGAGATGATTCGAATCGCTGCCGTCCGTTGGTGACTGTTGTTGCATGCTGGAGCGGAGAATCGCCATGCCCATCGGATCAGTTGTCGTCCGTGTGTCGGCAGTAATCGCTCTAATCGCCGGTCCCGCCTTGGCCGCCACCTACGCTGATCTCAAAGCCAAAGCAGATGCCTCGCTGCAGATTGCCGAGAAGGCGGGCGCAAAGATCATCCAGCCGGTGAAGGACCCGGATGTCTTCCTGGGCCATTCCGGCTGGCAGGAGGGCGGCGGGATCGTCTTCTATCCGGATATGGCGGAGGTCCTGATCGACAAGCCGCCGACCAACGCTGATGTGCTTCGCCGGCCCTGGACGATCGCGGCGCAGGGCGAGACCACCGGCCTGGTCGTGGGCGCGTGGGCTGTCCGCAAGGCTGACACCGTCATGCTGCGGGCACAGATCGTCGACGAGAAAGGCAAGCCGGCGGCAAGGATGGGGGTGGTGGTTCGGCCGGTGGTGTTCGCGCCGGTGGCCCAGCGGGGCCAGAAGGCGTACCGCATGCAAGGTCTGTGGCTGGCAGAGCCCAGCGCCGTACAGGCCGGGGTTAATCACGCACTGGCCTGGTTTCTGCGGGTGGAAGTGGGGCCGGATGCCAGACCCGGCGAATACCGCCTGGAATACCGCATATCGTGGGAGAACGAGGACCCCGCGACCGCGCCGAGGGACAGTCTGCGGTTCACCGTGCTGCCGGTGAAGCTGGCCGATCCCGCGAGCCGGAACTATACGTTCGGTGTCTTTTGCGCCGGAGCGGACTTCAATGAGGCGCAGTTCCGGCAGATGAAAGAGCACGGCATCGAGTCGATCCTGTGGTTTTGGGGACACTATGGGATGACGGTGAGGAATGAGAACGGAAAGTTGAAGCTGGACTTCGCGGAGCTCGACAAGACGGTGCAGGCGTTCCAGGCGGCGGGCATGCGCGGGCCCCTGGTGATGGCCCTGGGCAATGACTCCGCCGGCCACCTGGAACGGCGGATTGCCGAGGCGTTCGACCTGCCGATGCAGCCACGGGTGGTTCGCGATGGCAAGGAGGTAAAGCTTGCCAGTCTGGAGGACCCGCGGATCGAGCAGCGTCTTGTCGAGGCCCTTACGCAACTGTTCGAGCATGCCAAGGCCAGCAAGTGGCCCGAGATCGTGATCATGCCCTACGACGAGCCGACGGAGCGGCTTATGGCGGAGCACAAGCGGATGGTCAAGATTTTCCGGCAGCATTTCCCGAGCGTGCGGCTGTACGGCTGCACGATGAACCGGCTGGCCTGGGCCAAGATGCTCGATGATACCGACATCCTGGTAAGCAACGGCGACTTCGGGCGGATCATCCAGTTCGCACGCGAGAACAACAAGACCTCGTGGTTCTACGGCGGCATCCCGGCGGCGTTGGGCCACAACGGCTGCCGGGCGAGCTACGGCCTTGCCAAGTACGCCTATCACCCCGACGGCTCCTGGTTCTGGTCGTATAACTTCCACGTGCAGGACCCCTGGAACGACTTTGACGGCGGCACGCCGGACTCGGCCTGGGTGATCTGCTGGCCGCCCCTGGAGGACGAGGCCGGCTCGATCAGCACCCTGGGCTACGAGGGGATCCGTGCCGGCGTGAACGACGTGCGTTACGCGATGACCCTGGAGGATGCACTGAAGACAGCCAAGGGACCGGCCGCCGAGCAGGTCGGCAGGCAATACGAGTCCTGGCGTCAGCAGGCGCAGCAGAAAGCGCCGTCGGCGGCCGAGATCGACCAGGTTCGCCTGCAGATGGTCGAGTGGCTGCTCCAGGCCAGCGGCAAGCCGTTGCCGAAGGGACTCGAGAAGGCCCTCGCCGCAGCAAGCCGCCCTGCAGCCACACAACCCGCAGGGTTCCAGGAGGTCGAGAACGAGCAGGAGTGAGAACGGCGGCAGCAAACGAGGCAACGCCATCAACGGCCAGACACGGACGGCCGGCTGACAGATCAGCCGGCCGTTCCCATGTGGCTATCGTGCGAAATAGACGTTGGCTTTGGCGACTACGCTGACATTGTCGAACTTGTCGGGAACGCCTGGCACGTTGTGTCCTTCCGCTTTTACGCGCGGGCCGCCGCCGGCTCGATGTCCAGATCCAGTTCCGGGTACAGCGGGTACTTGCCCAGCAGGTCGGCCACGCGCTTCCTGGCTTCGCTGATGATCGATTCGTCGAGGTTGTACTTGGCCTGGCTCTTCTTGCCTTCGGCCACGGCCGGGGTGGTGTTCGAGAGCACCCGCTTGATGATCCGGGCGATCTCCTTCATCTCCTCAGCGCCCATGCCGAGCGTCGTGACAGCCGGGGTACCGATGCGAAGGCCGCTGGTGTACCACGGGCCGTTGGCATCGAACGGCAGGGCGTTGCGGTTGAGCGTGAAGCCGCAGGTCCGCAGGGCGGTTTCCGCCTGCCGGCCGGTCAGGCCAAAGGTCCTGGCGACGTCGACCAGCAGCAGGTGATTGTCCGTCCCGCCGGTCAGGACCGTCATGCCTTCGGCGATGCACGCGGCAGCCAGCGCCTGCGAGTTCTGGACGATCCTTGCGGCGTACGCGCGGAATTCGGGCTTCATCGCCTCCGTGAAGGCGACCGCCTTGGCCGCCAGCGCGTGCGGCAGCGGCCCGCCGAGCACAGTCGGGCAGCCCTTGTCGACGGCGTCGGCGAACTCCTGCTTGCTGAGCACCAAGCCGCCGCGCGGGCCGCGGAGCGTCTTGTGCGTCGTCGAGGTAACGACATGGGCATGCGCCACAGGGTCGTAGTCTCCGGTGAACACCTTGCCCGCCACCAGCCCGGCGAAATGCGCCATATCGACCATGAACACCGCGCCGACCTCGTCCGCCATCTCGCGCATCTTGGCGAAGTTGATCTTGCGCGGGTAGGCGCTGTAACCGGTCAGCAGGATCAGCGGCTTGACCTCGCGCACCTGCTTTGCGATTTGGTCGAGGTCGAGCAGGTTGGTGCTGCGATCGACGGTGTAGGAGTAGGCATCGAGCAGCAGGGCGGAGACGTTGTGCCGGTAGCCGTGCGTCAGGTGGCCGCCGGAGTAGTAGTCCAGGCCCATGAGCTTCTGGTTGTGCATCGCCGCACGGACCTTGGCCCAGTCCTCGCGCGACAGCTTCGAGACATCCTTGGCCTGCAGGTCGGCCAGCACCTTCGACTCGACCCGGGCCAGCAGGATCGACAGGAACGCGACGAGGTTGGCGTCGGCGCCGCTGTGCGGCTGGACGTAGGCGTGGTCGGCCCCGAACAACTCGCAGGCCCGCCTGGCGGCCTCGGCCTCGATCGCGTCGACGTTGTCGCAGCCGGCATAGAAGCGGTGGTAGGGGAAGCCCTCGGCGTACTTGTCGGTCAGCAGGTTCCCATGGGCCAGCTGAACGGCCAGGGAGCTGTAGTTTTCGCTGGCGATGAGCTTGAGGTTGCGCCGCTGGTCGCGCAGTTCGTTCAGGATGCCCTCGGCGACGACCGGGCTTACCGCGGCGACCTGATCGAGCGAGGCGTAGAACGCCACCGCGCCGGGGTTGATGTCGCTGCCGTTGCGCGTGTGAAGGTACCGGTTGAGGAAGCCACCATTGTATGACGTGCTGCTCATAGCCGAGCTCTCCTATGGCAATAAACTACGGTCGGTTCCGGTTATCGGAACGTAAGCCCAGGCGAGCGGCTATGTTGCGCTTCCGGGCTCCCTTGTGGTTTGCTCCACATGTATCGCCAGTCACCCGGAGCCAGTGCAAAGATTATTGCGATGCTGTGCCAGCCGTGTCAACGTTGCCCCGCTGCAATGCGGGCCGCACCTGGCATGGCCACCAGCATCAGTTTCACGGCTTGCGGCTGCTCGTATCGTTCCGGCGGGGCCTCGACGTTGAAGGCCACGGTCTGAACGCTCGCGGTGATCTCGACGTGTGCGGCCGCCCGGAGGATGTCCTGCCGCCGGTCTGCGACGAGGATGTTCGGCACGGTGCCCGACTGTATTCAGGCAACGGCCCCGTCGGTGGCCTGGATGTGCGCCATCTTCTTGTTGGAGATGGTGCCATAGTACTGCGACGCGGCGGTGCGGTGCTCCGTCACGTCGACGGGCACAGCCCTGTAGGTGCCTTTGCCATGGGTGACGATCGTGCGGAGCGATTCGTATCCCTTGATGCCGCCGGTGGCTTTGACGAAACGGTCCAGGATGCGGGCAGCCGTGGGCATCTCGGCCTTGGCAGGCTCGGGTTTCTTGTGCGATTCGAGGACTGCGCTGAGCAGCCGAGCGCCGATCGAGTCGACCTCCTTGCCGCAGTTGGTCAGCACGATCCCCCCGATCTTCTGCCTGGGGATGAACGCGACAAAGGAGCGATGGCCAGACGCGCCGCTGTTGTGCCAGACGAGCCGGACGGGTGCGTCGCCAGGTGGCGCAGCGTGATGGCCGGCGCGCCGCGGGGGTCGCCGGGCATCGGCAGCAGAGTACTGGGAGCCAGTATGAGCGTGGACCGCCTGTGAGGCATCTGCAAGGTGGTGTCTCCAGTGAGGCCGGAAAGGCTCCTGTATGTTCAGACAAGCCGGGCCGGCTGTCAACGGTCCCCATGGGGCTACAACGGCAATGGTGGGCGGTGCCCGCCCTGCGCTATTGTCGTGCAGGAATGAGTTGGCTTGATTGGGTGCGGATCTGTCAGAACTGCTGGCCGTCCTTGAGGCGTGCGATGATCTCGTCCGGCCGGAGGCGTTGGGCATCGAGTCTGGCCAGGCGCTCGTCGCGACCCATGCCGCCGTGCAGCAGAAGGTTGTACGCATCGTGCTGCAGTCCGTCTTCGGTCTTGAGCATGCCGACCAAGCCGATGTCGGCTACCGCGCTTTGTGCGCAGCCGTTCGGGCAGCCGGAGATGCAGACCGATACATGGCTCGGCAGAACGCCGCTCAGTTCCTCGCGGATCCGGCGGGCCATATCGACGGTGTGAGTCAGCCCGTGCTTGCACCAGCGCTTGCCGGGGCAGGCGACGATGGCGGGCCCAGGCCGGGCCGCCTCTTGAAGGGCAGGCAAGCGAGCGATCTTCGTCTCCAGCGAACCCTGATCCACACCGAAGACGAACACCCGGTGGTGGTTGGCGATGCGAACATGCACGTCCGGCTGCGACGCCAGTTCCGCCAGCGACTCAGCTGCCTCGGGCGTCACATCGCCGCCCAGGAAGTTCAGCGAGACCTGGCCCGCGTACGTGGTCACCGGTTCGGCTAGTGTGATCGCCGGCCATTCCGCCTCCTGCCGCGCCTGGTGGAAGGCCTGCTTGACCATCGCGATG
>Ga0073932_1002767_pt1 | contig 25821 bp, 23 predicted proteins | sample DewCreD2012metaG_FD_76967 | JGI IMG/M metagenome (GOLD analysis project Ga0073932, IMG submission 76967) | Hot spring sediment bacterial and archeal communities from British Columbia, Canada, to study Microbial Dark Matter (Phase II) - Dewar... ...
AAAATCTCTTGCAATGTTGTTAATGATAGAATTTTTAACAGACTTAGATTTAAGTCTGTCAGAAAAAGAATTAACTGTTGTCATAAATACCTCCGAGAAATTATTTATTAAAAAATACTTAATTTTCTCTTAGGTATCATATGATACTAACTATAAATGAGTTCACAAGAAAAATAAAATTAAATAATAAATAAAAACAGAAATGAAAAAGAAACTTTTAATCATAACAGGAATTTTACTTCTAACTTTGTTTAGTTCCTGTTTTGAAGATTTAGTCAATAATCCAATTACTAATAAACCACCAAAAACCTATATCTCAGTTTTTGCTGATAGCACTATAAGTCAGCAGCAAAGTAGTGTCAGACTTCATTGGTGGGCTGATGATCCGGATGGATTAATAATTGGATATTTTATCTCAATTGATGGTGTCAATTGGAAATTTACATCAAAGAATGATTCACTGATTTCGTTTACTATCTTAGGAACAGATACAACTTATCTTTTCCGTGTTGCTGCAGTTGATAATTCCGGTAATGGTAAATATGATTTACAACTCACTGCTGGTGGAATAAACTTTGGTCCTGAACCATATACGGATAAAAATTCAAATAATAAGTGGGATGATGGCGAGCCATTTATTGATTGTGGTGCAATAGATCCTAATCCAGCTTCATTAAAGTTACCATTAAAAAATTCATCTCCGATTATTAAATTTTTAGTTGATAGCAAGAACAACACAATTCTGATTCCTGATACTACTTTTACAGTTGCGTCTTTTGGATGGACAATAACGGATCTTGATGGTGATAATACAATTCGAAAAGTTTATATTGCCTTAAATGATACATCTCAAAAAGTTGAATTGCCGCCAAGTACGAGGTTTATTACTCTCAAGTCAGAGCCGCCTTTTAACTCAGAAATTGTTGAATGCGACATTTATTTAGGGACGTCTATAAATGTTCCATTTCCAGTAAAGTTAAAAGGATTAAAATTAAATCAGCAAAACAGATTTTATGTCTTTTGTGATGATATTGCAGGTTCAAAAAGTGAACTATTATCTATGCCAGCCGAAAATAGCAACTTAAAATGGTATGTTAAAAAACCTAAAGGGGATATTCTTATAATTGATGATTACGGTGTAAATGATAATACTGCCTCATTTTACTCAAAAATGATGGACAGTCTAAATTTATCCAACAGATATGATTTATGGGATATAAAATTAGGAAAAACAACAAATACTCCACCGTTATTAGTACCCAAGCTACTTTCACCTCAGTTTTTGGAAACATTAACACTTTTCAAAGTCGTTTTATGGTATACAGATAATGACCCGACTTTAGAACCAGCTCAGATTGCAATAAGAAATTACACAATTGGTGGTGGTAAAGTTTTATTCTCAATGATATTCCCACAGTTGTTTGATCCACGAGGACTTAGTGATTTTCTGCCAATTGACAGTTTAAGTCCTGCTCCAATTAGTGTAATTCCAAAAAATACCAAAGTAAATCCTATTGGAGATGGAATAACATTAAATTATCCGCAGCTTTCTGTTGATGATGGAAATGTACCTGTAGCAAGAATAAGAACTTATTATCCAAATCCTGTAACTGCAAAAAATTTATACTCAATGGATTTGCCAAATCAACCAATTATCTCTTTTAAAACTTCGGATTCTAAAATCATTTTTTTAGGTTTACCTCTAAATAGATTAAATGGTAATCCTTTTAATGCAAAATCTTTCCTTTCAAAAGTATTATTCGATGAATTTGGAGTATCACGATGAAAAAGATTTTCGTTTCAATAATTCTGCTTGCATCAAGTTTAATAATTGCACAGACTACTGGTAGTTTAAGCGGAACAATTAAAGATAAATCTACAGGGGAAGGTTTACCCGGAGTTAATATTGTTCTTAAAGGAACTTACTACGGTGCTGCAACTGATATTAACGGAAGATATAATATCCCATCAATAAATCCAGGAAATTATACCGTTGAAATTTCTTTAATTGGTTATAAAACTGTTCAATTTACAGGAATTCAAATTCTTCCAAATCAGACAAAGAAAATTGATGTGCAATTAGAAGAAACAGTTTTAACTCTTGGACAAGATGTAGTGGTAGTTGGTGAGAAACCTTTATTGGATGTTGAAGAAACTCAAAGTAAAAAAACTCTTTCAAAAGAAGATATTGAAATTGCTATCATAGAAAATATAACTGACCTTGTCAGCCAGCAAGCCGGAGTTATTAAATCTGATAATGCAATTCACATTCGTGGAGGAAGATCTTATGAAAATGCTTTTCTTTTAGATGGAGTTTCTGTTCAAGATCCACTTGCTGGAACTGGTTTTGGTTTGCAACTCTCAGCTAATGCTCTCGAAGAAGTTGAAGTTATCACTGGCGGATATAATGCTGAATTTGGACAAGCTACTTCTGGTGTTGTCAATGTTAGAACTCGTGAAGGCGGTTCAAAGTATCACGGTTATTTGTCTTACAAAAGAGATAATTTCGGCTCTACATCCTCATATAATGTTTTTAACATTGATATTTTAGAAGCAAATTTTAGCGGACCTGAACCATTTACCTCTTATATACTTCCTGCTATTGGTATTAATATCACAGGAGAGCTAACATTTTTTGGCAGTTTTTATGGAGGTTTCAGCGATGGAATAACTCAGGGTTATTTCAAACCAAAGGCAAAACAACTTTATTCATCTACTTTTTACGGAAGTCGTTTTGCTCCAAAATCAGAGAACAGTTGGTTTTGGATGGGAAAACTAACTTATAAATATTCTCCAACTTTAAAGTTCAATTATTCATTCAATCAATCTGTCAACATTAATCAGAATTCTCAATCACTTCAATCTAATCTGGAGTACGTTGAACCAAGTCCTGGTTATCAATATGAATTTCAATACATTCTTGATAATGCAAATACTTTTACTCACAATAATAAATATCACACTTTTACAATTACGCATACATTAAGTTCAAAAACTTTTTATGAATTAAAATTCAGTAATTATTTTACTAATCTGAGAGCGGATGCAAATGGAAAATCCTGGAAAGAATATGTTGAACCCAAAGACATTACGAGTTTTCCTATTGAATATTTTAATATAAATAGAGATACAATTGGTGTAATACCAGGTGATGGATTTTGGGATATTGGAAATCCTTTTACCTGGCGAGACCATTTTGTTCAGGAATTCTCCGTCAGAGGAGATTTAACGAGTTTCTTTGATGAAAAGAATAAATTCAAAGCTGGTTTTGATTTCAGATTTCAGGAAATGCAGGTAATTGATATTTACAAACCTTGGATAGGTGAACTTGGCTTGAACAATGATTTGTACAGAGTATTTCCTGCGTTAGGTTCTCTTTATGCACAGGATAATATAAATTTCAGCGGAATGATTCTGAACTTTGGTTTGAGATTAGATTATTGGTTTCCCGGAAAATATGTTGATGATGCTATAGAAAATCCTGATGTGGTTACTATTCCTGATGAAACGCGAGAGAGATACAAAGAAAATTCATTTGGATTTTTTGGTAACAGAAGATTTAAAGCCAGATTAAGTCCACGATTAGGAATTTCACATCCCGTTTCTGACAATCAAACATTATTTTTCTCTTATGGACATTTCAGTAAATGGCCAAAACCACAATTTGTATATGCTAAATTAAGTCCTGCTAATGCAAAATCTTCATTTCAAAGATTTGGAAATCCTAATCTCAATCCTGAAACAACAGTAGCTTATGAACTGGGATTAAGAACACAATTCACAAATGATGATGTATTAACAGTAACCGCTTATTATAAAGACATATTTGACTACGTTAGCACCAGAACTGCAAGAATTACTTCTGCAAGATTTGCTACTCAAAGATTTATTACTTATGTGAATACTGATTACGCCCGTTCAAGAGGAATTGAATTTGAATTCAAAAAGAGAATCGCTAAGTGGTTTAGCAGTAATGCACAATTTACATATTCAATAGTAACCGGAAAAAGTTCAAGCGCTGATGAAGGTGTATTAGTTCTTACGGGCGACCTTGATGAATCAATTAAAGAAGAATATGTTACTTGGGATAGACCTATTAACGCTTCATTATCTCTTAACTTCTACGTTGAAAAAGGAAATCCTGTATTCGGTATTCTTCCAGGTATTCTTGATGATTATAATTTCTATGTTAGACTTTTTTATCAATCAGGTAAAAGATATACACCTGCAGTTTTCACTAATTCATATCAGACTGATGGAAGACCCATTTATGAATTTGTTAGAAATGAAAGAAATTCGAAATTAGGTGATGATTGGTTCTGGGTTGACTTAAATTTCGAGAAATATATTGCAATTGATAAACTTAAGTTTTCAATTTTTGTAGAAATAAATAACCTTTTTGATTTCAAGAATTCAGCAATAATTAATCCGGTTACAGGAAAAGCTTATGAATTTGGTGATCCTGTTCCAAATAGCTGGAATGATCCTAAATATCCTGATTTACAGGCACCGATAAGTCCTTATCCATTTAATCCGGCAAGATATCTAACTAAAAGAAATATTAAATTCGGAATTAGTTTCAGATTTTAGTTTAAATGTTATGAAAACAAAATTTACATTATTAGCAATTTTAATCTTTTTCAGCTGTCAATCTTTTGCTCAGTTATTTCCGATTCTCGGTGGACAAAGAGCAGGAATTTCTACAGCACAATTTTTAAAGATTGGAGTAGGAGGTCGTGCTTCTGCGATGGGTGATGCTTTCGTTGCTATAGCAAATGATGCATCAGCACTATATTGGAACCCTGCCGGATTGACACAGTTTCAAAGTAATCAGGTTTTCTTTTCTCACAATAAATGGCTCGTTGATATAAACCACGATTTTTTAGGTGCAGTTTATCATTTGGATGAAACAAATTCATTTGGAATATCTTTAACTGCTCTAACAATGCAGAAAATGCCAGTAACAACAGAATTTGCACCATTTGGAACAGGCGAATATTTTGGTTTTAGTGATTTAGCCATAGCATTATCTTATTCCCGAAAAATGACTGAACAATTTAGTTTTGGTGGAACAATAAGATATATTGAAGAAACTTTGGATAAACTGAAAATGAGAGGTGTTTTAATTGATTTAGGTACCTACTATTGGACTGGTTTAGGTTCTACTCGCTTTGCAGTTGCAGTTACTAATTTTGGTAGTAATCTTGCCCCAGATGGAAAAGTGGTTTTAATTGGAAAAAGGGAAGTATCTCAATGGCAGGATTTTGCTCCGCCAACAATTTTTAGGATTGGTTTTGCATTTGAACCATATCAGGATGAACAACACAAAATTACTTCCTCCGTACAATTGAATCATCCAAATGACAATAGTGAAAATTTATCATCGGGAATTGAGTATTCCTGGTCTGATATTATTTATTTACGTTTTGGCTACAAGTTTAATGTAGATGAACAGAATTATACTTTCGGTGCAGGTGTAAATCTACCGATTGAAATCGCAAATTTTACTTTTGACTATGCGTTTTCAAATTTTACAAGATTAGGTTCAGCACATAGATTTTCAATTTTATTAGGATTATGAAAAAAATAAAATTACAATCAGCAGTTTTAATATCATTTTTATTTTTGTTTTTCTTAAGCTGTGCAGATAAATTCGAGCTTCCTACCGATACAGGCGGTCTTGGAAATATTGCCGGTGATACAGTTTATATTCAGATAAATCCGCCTTGGCAAGGATTTAATAAACCGCAGGATGTTTATATCGGTAATGAGCCTTTTGTGTATGTAGCAGATACCGATAATAACAGAATTGTTATGTTGAATCTTGCAGGAACAGTCTTAGGGAAAGTTGATATTAAAAGACCAATCGAGATTGCTCAGGACTATCAGTTAAATCTTATAGTTTGTGCAGAATTTGATACCTTAGGACAAACTTTCTCAGCAGTTTATAAGATTGATTTGGTATCAGCTTCCCACAACATTGAGAATGCTCCAATTACCAGACTACTCCCACGACCAAATGTTCCATCTGATTTTAACACGCTCATTAGATATACTGGAGTGGCAGTATTTTATGATAATTCTTTCTATGTGGCAAGGACAGGACCCAACAATTCTAGTATCTTCAATCCGGATAATTCTATCCTGATATTTCAAAAGAAAACTTTGAGTAATGGAACTAAAAAAGATACTTTGATCGGAAGACTTCCATCTCTTGAACCGATAGGAACAGGAATATTATCAACAAATAATATAAGTTCACTAACTACTTTCAAACGTCGTAATATTGATTTTATAATGACTCTTACCGGTAATACAAGTTTTAAGACGCAGTGGCTATATTATAACTTTGCTTCAGAAACTCCAGGTTATGAAAGTCGTTTGTCTCCAAATTCCAATCGAATGATGATACCGAATAGATTTGACCGCCCAGAAGGTGTAACTGCAGATAACTTCGGGAATATTTATGTTGCTGATGCAGGTAAAGACAGTATTTATAAGTTTAATTCATTCGGAGATGAACTTCAATCTTTCGGAGGTCCTAATGTTTTTAAAGAACCTTATGCAGTAGCATTTTTTGATAAAACCCTTTATGTAGCTGATAAAGGTAATAATAGAATTTTACGTTTCATATTATCAACGGATTTAAAATGAAAAAAATACTTTCTTTTGTATTCTGTATCTTAATTATTTCCATTCATTCTCAGACGGTAACACCAATCGCTGATTTAAAAAATAATGATCCCAATGGAATCCCTCTGGATACAGGACAAGTTTTTACAATCACAGGAGTTGTAACTTCTTCAAATCAATTTGGTTCAAATGGACCTGGTTCAATTCAGGATATAACCGCCGGAATATCTATCTTCGGTTCTGGTTTTGCTTCACAGGTTTCAATAGGTGACTCTGTAACAGTTACCTCAACATTAACTCATTTTAATGGCTTAACTCAACTTGATTTTCGCAGAGCTGGTTCGGTTTTTACCAAACACTCTTCTAATCGGTATTTTGATACAACAATCGTTACTATTTCCCAAATAACTTCACAACAATGGAACGGTTTTGAAGAATACGAAAGTAGATTGATTCGAATAAACAATGTTACTATTCAAGCTACTGGAAATTTTGCGAGTGGAACAAATTATAATATTTCTGATGCCACTGGTAATCTTTCAGCAGGTTTGAGAATTGATAATGACGTTTCCTCAATTATTGGTCAGCCAATTCCTCAATCTCCGATTGATATTATCGGTGTTTTAGGACAGTTTAAAACTTCTGCTCCTTTTAATTCAGGATATCAGATTCTGCCAAGATTTATAAATGATCTTGTAATTGATAATACTCCTCTTATCTTAAATCCTGTTGTTGCAAGTAATATCACTACTAATGGTTTTACTGTTTATTTTAACACTGTCAGATCAGGTAATAGTCAAGTGAAATATGGACTTACTCCTTCGCTTGAACTTGATTCTGTTGTAATTTCCAGCAATACTACTAATCATATTGTGCCTGTTACTAATCTTCAACCTGGAACATTATACTATTTCAGAGCATATTCAAGAAATTCATTCGGAACAAGTTTTAGTTCGCTCCAATCAGTATCAACTGCATCCTCAAATCCAACTTTAGGAACTATAAATGTTTATTTCAATTTTTCTGTTGATACTACTGTGGCAATACCAGGTAATGCAGCAAAAGGAAATGTTAACTTTCCACAAAAACTTATTGAAAGAATAAACGCTGCAACTTACTCAATTGATATGGCACTTTATAGTTTTTTTGATTTGCCGCAAGTTGCTGATGCTTTGGTAGCTGCAAAAAACAGAGGTGTAAAAATTCGATTTGTCTATGATAATAGAACAATTCAGAATAATGCACAGACTCTTATAAATGCCGGAGTTCCAGTATTGAAAAGAACATCAGGGTTAAGTGGTATAATGCACAATAAATTTTTTATTTTCGATGCACGTGATACAATTCCAACAAACGATTGGTTGTGGACAGGATCCTGGAATGTTTCAGGATTGGAAATAGGATGGGAAAACAATGTTATTGAAATAAATGATCCGACCATCACTCAGGCATATAAAATTGAGTTTGAAGAAATGTGGGGAAGTAACGGTGATCAACCAAATCCTGCTACTGCAAAGTTCGGAATTCAAAAAACTGATAATACTCCACACTCTTTTAATATCGGTGGACGTTCCGTTAAAGTTTATTTCAGTCCTTCTGACGGCACAATTGGAAAGGTAATAAACACAATTAACACTGCAAATAAAGATATCTATTTTGCCCTTTATGCATTTACTCGTTCTGACATCGCAACTGCAATGAATAATCGTTTTAATGCCGGAGTAACAGATATAAGAGGTATAATTGATCAGGTTAATACAACTGGAAGCCAATACAATTTTCTTAATTCTTTTGCTCAAATGTTTGGGAATGTAGGAAATACCTTACATCATAAATACGGAATTGTTGATGCCACTCAGCCAAATTCAAATCCTACGATTATTTCCGGTTCTGTTAACTGGTCAAATGCCGCAAATAATGATAATGATGAAAATCTTATAATAATTGAAGACCTTTTCATAGCTAATCAATTTATGCAGGAATTTAAGAGAAGATACAACGAATCTGGTGGAACTGGTTCTTTTATTGTGCCGGTTTCTTCTGATTATTTTGATAATTTTCAAGTCAATAAAGACTTCGAACTTTATCAAAACTATCCTAATCCATTTAATCCTACTACTACTATTAAATTCAATATAATCAAGCCAGGTAATTACAAACTTGTTGTTTATGATTTGCTTGGCAGAGAAGTGAAAACATTAATCACTGAATACCTACCCTCAAGCGTAGTTTCATTAGATTTTGAAGCATCAGATTTATCGAGCGGAACTTACATCTATAGACTAATTGGAGAAACGAATTCACAAGCGTTTAAGATGACCCTAATTAAATAAATTTTCAATGCTCAATTTTCAATGGATAATGTAGAATTTATAATGTAGAATGTAGAATGTAGATAATCTTTTTATATTTCAATGATTTAAGTAAGGAATTAAGTGTTTTATTCAAATCTGTCCAAAATAAATTTATTTATGTGGCTAAAGCCTGCCTTTGCTTTTTATTTTTTCAGTTCACTAAAGTGAACTGCAATAAATACTCATTAGATTTGTTTATCTATTGCAGTTGGATTTATCCAACTGTTATAGTAAAGAAAAGAATATTATGGGCTTTAGCCACATTTAATTAAAACCTGCAAACAATAAGAGAGAAGTAGTTGTTATAAGGGATTCAATTTAAAATGAATTTGGTTTCTTTCATTCTGAACTAAAAAAAGAGTTTATTAATCAGATTTAAGTATATTTTGGACAGCACTGGTTTTATTCAATACAATCTAAATCTAAAATGTTTGTTATACATTGAATGCTTCTTTATTTTTGCATTCAAATTAAATTATTAAAGGGAAAAAATGAGTGAAATAAAAGGAAAAATTATTCAAGTTATTGGACCAGTAGTAGATATCGAATTCGAAGATGGACATTTACCTTCTATTTATAATGCCGTTAAAATTCCACGTAATACTGTTGAAGGTTCTCAAGATGATTTAATAGTTGAGGTTCAACAACATCTGGGTGAAGATCAGGTTAGAACTGTTGCTATGGACTCAACTGATGGTTTAGTTAGAGGAATGGAAGCTTTTGATACTGGAAAACCTATCTCTGTACCCGTGGGACCTAATACCTTAGGCAGATTAATAAACGTAGTAGGAAATCCAATTGATGGATTAGGTGAAATTAAATCAGATAAAAGATATTCTATACACAGACCTTCACCAGAATTCAAAAATCTTTCTACAAAAACTGAAATGTTTGAAACAGGAATTAAAGTTATAGATTTAATTGAACCTTACTCAAAAGGTGGAAAAACAGGGTTATTTGGTGGTGCAGGCGTTGGTAAAACAGTTATTATTCAGGAACTTATTCATAACATTGCACAGGAACACGGTGGATATTCGGTTTTCGCCGGAGTTGGTGAACGTACTCGTGAGGGTAACGATTTGTGGTTGGAAATGAAAGAATCTGGAGTTCTCTCCAAAACTTCTCTTGTTTTTGGTCAGATGAATGAACCACCAGGAGCAAGATTAAGAGTTGCTTTAACAGGTTTAACTATTGCTGAATATTTCCGAGATGAAGAAGGCAGAGACGTTCTTTTATTTATTGATAATATTTTCCGTTTTACGCAAGCCGGTTCTGAGGTTAGTGCTCTTTTAGGAAGAATGCCTTCAGCAGTAGGATATCAACCAAATCTTGCAACAGAAATGGGTGCTTTACAGGAAAGAATAACCTCAACAGATAAAGGTTCTATTACATCAGTTCAAGCTATATATGTTCCTGCAGACGATTTAACCGATCCAGCGCCCGCGGCAGCATTCGCACATCTTGATGCAACTACAGTATTAAGCCGTCAAATTTCAGAATTAGGTATTTATCCTGCAGTTGATCCGTTGGACTCAACCTCAAGAATTCTTGAACCCGGAACAATTGGCTATGAGCATTATAATGTAGCTAAAACCTGTAAGGAAATCTTACAGCATTATAAGGACTTACAGGATATAATTAACATTTTAGGTATGGATGAATTATCAGATGAGGATAAAATCGTTGTTAGACGGGCAAGAAGAATTCAAAGATTTTTCTCTCAACCTTTCCACGTTGCAGAGCAATTTACGGGTTACAAAGGAAGATACGTTAAGCTTGAAGATACTATCAGAAGTTTCAAAGCTATAATAGATGGTAAATATGATGACTATCCGGAACAAGCATTTATGTATTGCGGCTCAATTGAAGATGTTGAAGAAAAAGCTAAGAGGATGGTTTCTTAATGAATGAAATTTATTTAGAGATAATCTCTCCTTCTAAAACAGTTTTTCAAGGGCAGGTCTCTTCCATTACTGTACCCGGAAGTTTAGGAAATTTTCAAATTCTTAAAAATCACGCACCGTTAGTTTCTACTTTAGAGATTGGTGAATTAAATATAAAGATTGATGAGAAATTTCAATATTTTGCGATTTCTGGTGGAACAATCGAAATAAACAATAATAAAGTTTTAATTTTGGCTGATTCTGTAGAGAATGTTGACGAAATAGATTTAAATAGAGCTAATAATTCAAAACAAAGAGCAGAAGAAAGATTGGCAAGAAAGAATATTGATAAAGAAATTGATGTTTTGAGAGCTCAAGTCTCATTAGCTCGGGCAATAAATAGAATAAACTTAAAAGAAAAGCATTCAAAATAGAATGCTTTTCTTTATTGACTGTAAGAATTACTTCTATAATCTTAATTTACAGTCTGTTTTTATATATGATATAATAATAGAGATAATTAAGTTCCTAAAATATTAAATTATAATAACTTAAGTAATTATACATAAGTAATAATATAGTTTTGTTAATTTAAAAATCCATCATTCAAAGTTATTCGTTTTTTAAATTCAGAATCTGAAATATAATCATCCAGCTCTTTGAAGTAATTCAAAAGATATTTCATTCGCTGGTTTTCATTTTTAATTGTGAGCAATTCCTGTTGCATTTCTAATGTAAGTCCACACTTTTCAGCTACTTTAAATGATTTCAATTCTGAATTTTTAATTTTATCCCAATAATAATCGTCTAAAGAAAAGTTAATTTTATTTAGAATATTCTTAAAATTTTCAAGTACTTCATTTGTTAAGTTTATATCTGTTTCTGAATATTCATCATCATAATCTTCTGTTTTTGCTTCATAGTAGCCATCAGAATGAAGACTTATTTTATCAATTAAATATCTTTTAAGCCCTTTAATGATGATATCAAATTCCCCAGACTCATATTCTTTAATTATATAATCAATTTTTACATAAACGCCTATGTTATGAACTATGTTGTCAAGACTTAAAACTATAATAAAACCACTATCTTCGTTTAAGCATTTTCTGACTAATTTTTTATATCTTTCTTCAAAAATGTGAAGCGGATATTTTGAATTGGGGAAAACAACTAATTTTAGCGGAAAAATTGGAGTTTTATTCATAATTTGAAAAGTTGGGGACTAACGTTTAAGTTTTGTTTACTGTTAATCCCCTAAAATAAATTAAAATTTAAGCTTTTGAGTATAAATCAGCAACTACATCCCAATTAACAACGTTCCACCAGTTTTCAATGTATTCAGGTCTTCTGTTTTGATATTTGAGATAATAAGCGTGTTCCCAAACATCTAAACCTAAAATTGGATTCCCTTTAACATCGGCAACATCCATTAAAGGATTATCTTGATTTGGGGTGGAAGTAATGATTAATTTATTATCAGATTTAACTAACCAAGCCCAGCCAGAACCGAATCTACCAGTAGCAGCTTCAGCAAATTTTTTCTTAAAATCTTCAAAGCTGCCAAAAGTGGAAACGATATCATTTAATAAATCACCGGCAGGTTCCTTTGAGCCACCGGGAGTCATTAATTTCCAAAACAGGTCGTGATTCCAGTGCCCTCCACCATTATTTCTAACAGCGGCAGGAAGTTTGGAAATCATCGAAAACATTTCTTCTAATGATTTGCTTTCTAATTCAGTACCTTCAATAGCTTTATTTAGATTATTAACATAAGCTTGATGATGTTTTGAATGATGAATCTCCATTGTTGCTTTATCAATGTAAGGTTCCAAAGCATCATAAGAATAAGTAAGGGGCTGTAACTCGAATTTACCCATTGTATATCTCCTTTCAGTTATATTATTAAATTTTTCAATTCTTTTACTTACAGGTTCGATTATTTTTACTGCTGAAAGTGCAGCGACGAATGTTAAAAAATTTCTTCTTTTCATTATTTACTCAACCTAATTATTAAACACCAAATGATTCTCCGCAGCCGCAAGTTTTTTTGGCATTTGGATTATTGAAAACGAAACCTCTGCCATTCAATCCATCTGAAAAATCTAATTCAGTTCCTGATAAATAAAATAGACTTTTACCATCAACAAACAGTTTGATGTTATTAGATTCAATAACAGTATCGCTTTCTTTTGAAGTTTCATCAAATCCTAAAGTATAAGTTAAACCTGAGCATCCACCACCTTTAACGCCAACTCTTAAACCATAAGTATCTGGAATTTTATTCTCTTCCATTATTCTTTTGATTTCCTTTGCGGCTTTTGTGGATACTGTTATTTCTTGTGTATTAACAGTTTCAATCATATTAAATTCCTCCTAATTGAATGTTCTTAAAGGGATCACCAGGTTCTTTAGTGATATAGTTTAAATCATTGATTTTCCAAGAATTATCTGAAATTTTCTCAAAAAATTTTTGCTCTATTAATTTTTCTGAAAATAATCTGGCTAATTTTTCTGAATCAGAATAAGAAAGTAAAATTCCTTTTTTCTCATAAAATCCTTTTATTCCAAACTGCAAATCTCTGAAAAAGAAAATAGAGTTATGAAAAAGAGGATACTTTGATTTGAGGTAACTAAAGAACTCTTCTTTATTATTGATTAAGAATGAAAGTAAATTGTTAAATGTTATATTCTTCATAATTATTTTAATTCAAATTTTTAAATGGTTTTTCACGAATTAAATTTATTTTCGAAATTAGTTTTTCTACTGCGAACTCAATTTCTTCCATCGTATTAAATCTGCTGAATCCTATTCGGAAAGTTGAGTCTATTTCCTTATCATTTAATCCGATAGCTCTTAAAACTCTGTTTTTCTTATTATTTTCAGAAGAACAAGCTGAACCAGTTGAAAAAGCAATTTCAGGTGTTTTACTCATTAAATCTTGTGATAATACTCCATTGACTGTAAAACTAAGATTATTAGATATTCTCTCAACAGGATGACCATTTAATTTTATATCAGTTAAATGAGAAACAAGATTTTTGTGTAAGTAAGAATTTAACTTTTTATATATTTTCAAGTCATCCTCTATTTCATTGAATAAAATATCACAAGACTTACCAAATCCAACAATTGCAGGCACGTTTAAAGTTCCTGAACGTAAAGAATTCTCTTGATTTCCACCAAAAAATAAAGGAGAAATGTTAAATTTTATAGAATTTTTATTTATAAAAAGTGCTCCAATTCCTTTCGGTCCATAGATTTTATGAGCCGAGAAAGACATAGTAAATGGATTTAAAGATCGAACATCAATTTTCATTTTTCCGACCGCTTGAGTTCCATCGGTATGAAAAGCAATTTTTTCATTTATGCAAAATTCAGAAATGGGATAGAGATTATTAACGGTTCCGATTTCGTTATTTGCAAAAATCAAACTTATAAGTATGGTATCTTTTCGTACATTTTTAATTATTTCATTAGGATCAATCCTTCCATAATTATCCGGCTTGATAAATGTAATTTCAAAACCAGATTTTGAAAGAAAAACAAGAGATTCATAAGAAGCAGAATGCTCAACTTCTGATGAGATTATATGTTTACCTTTATTTTGATTTGCAATGGCAAATCCTATGTGAGCTAAATTTATTGATTCAGTTGATCCACTTGTGAAGATAATTTCTTCTGGTTGTGCATTTATCAGTTTAGCAACTTGTTCCCTTGCAAGTTCTACTGCAGAGTATGCTTCGTAACCGAATTTATGTTTGCTTGAATAATTACCATAGTATTCAGTAAAATAGGGAAGCATTGCCTCTAAAACACGAGGGTCAAGCTTGGTCGTTGCATTATTATCTAAATAAATCGGAAACTTAATACTCATTTCAGGATTTTTAATTTAAGAAATAGAAAAAATTCTTGTTTAAATTATAGAGAAATAATTAAATGTAAAATCTACATTCCAAGAATCTTTAAGGAATATTTAGCAAGGTCTGTAATTGGTGCAAAATAAACACCAAGTATAAGAACAGGAATTGCCATAACTAAAACTAATGAATATTTTAATGAAGTATTCTTTAATGTGATAGTCTTTTCACTTGGTTTTGAAAGATATAAATTTCTTAAAACTCTAATGTAATAATAAAGAGACAATACAGTGTTTAATAAAGCGATTACAGCGACTAAAATCATTTTAGCATCAACTAATGCAATAAAGAGATATAATTTTGCAATAAAACCTGCTGTTGGCGGCAATCCAACTAAAGAAATTAAAAATATGGAAAGCATAGCAGCCAAGAATGGTAAAGAATAACCAAGTCCTTTATAATCATCAATATCTTCAGAATTAATCTCATTAGAAATTAACATAACAACAAAAAAAGCACCGAGATTCATAAATAAATAAATTATAAAATAAACAAGAACGGCTGTTAAACCTTGATTTGAAAGCACTGCCAAACCTAAAAGTATATAGCCAGCGTGTGCAATTGAAGAATAAGCCAGCATTCTTTTTAGATTATCCTGCCATAGTGCAGATAGATTTCCAAGAGTCATTGTTATAATAGAAAAAATTATTAGCAGACTTCTCCAATCAATAATAGGGAATAAAACCCAATATTCATTATTTGTTATTCCTGATAAAAACATAATTTTAATAAATCTGATAAGTACTGCAAAACCAGCAGCTTTGCTTGCAACTGAAAGATAAGCAGTAATTGGAAGAGGCGCGCCTTCGTAAACATCTGGAGTCCAGAAATGAAAAGGAACTATTGAAATCTTAAATCCTAATCCTGCTAAAACCATTAAAATACTTATTAGAAAAGTAACATCAGAAAAAGTAGTAACTTTTAATATATTATTTATTTCAATAAGATTGGTTGAGCCAGTCATACCATAAATCAAAGACATTCCAAAAATCATTATTCCGCTTGAGACTCCACCATAAATAACATATTTAAGAGAAGCTTCACTGTTTCTTATTGAGGTTTTAACAAATCCGGCAAGTACGTAAGATGACAATGATAAAATTTCTATTGAGATATAAATAATTATTAAATCATTAGCAGATACAATAAAGAACATTCCTATTATCATTCCAAGTATAAGTGAATAGTATTCACCGTGTCTGTCTTTACAAATTTTAATTTCGTTTGAAGTTACCGAAAATCCGATGATTATTAAAGAGGAGAACAAAATGACTACTTTGAAAAAAACTGAAAAATCATCAATTGATAAAAGATAATTGTTCGAACTATAGCCAAAAGCAAATGAATTTACTCCAAAGTTTAATATTGTAAAGAAAAATGCAAGAACTAAACCTGCCAAAGTTAAAATTGGTAATAAAGTTTTGTTATTCTTGAATATTAAATCAAATAATAAAACAACAATGAGTGTTGAAACAACAATTATTTCAGGTAAGATAAGATTTAAGTCTGAAAGAAAATTATTAATATTCAATTTATTATCTCACTTTATAATGAACCTAATGACTTAAAGAAATCGATGGATTTTTCTACTACATCAACTATTGCATTAACAGACGAATTCATTAAATTAAGCATAGGGGAAGGATAAACTCCTAAAAAAATTATAATTAAGACTAATGGAATAAACATAATGTATTCTCTTGCATCAAGATCTGTTAATTGATTCCATTTTTCCGGGAGACTTCCAAGAAAAACTCTTTGTAAAGTCCAAAGCATATATCCCGCACCTAATAAAATTCCAATAGTGGAAATAACAGCAAGAGCTCTTATTGAATCATTACCAAAGCCACCAAGAAAAACAAGTGCTTCTGAAATAAATCCACTCAATCCAGGTAGACCAATTGCTGCAAAGAAAGCAACAGTTACAAAGCCAGTGTAAATTGGCATTTGTTTACCAAGCCCGCCAAAACCTTCTATATCTCTTAGATGAGCTCTGTCATAAATAACTCCGACTAAAAGAAACAACATTGCAGTGATAGTTCCGTGATTAAACATTTGAAGAATTGCACCAGAAATTCCCAAAGTATTCAAAGCAGCCATTCCAAGCATTACATAACCCATATGTGAAACTGATGAATAAGCAATCAATTTTTTAAAATCTTTCTGAGCCATTGCACAAAGAGCTCCATAAATAATATTGATCATACCAAATAGAGCAATCCACCAAACTAATTCTTTTGTTATATCAGGGAAAATTGGATATGAAATTCTTAGAATTCCATAAGTTCCCATTTTAAGTAAAACACCAGCAAGAATTACACTTATTGCAGTAGGTGCTTCCACGTGTGCATCGGGCAGCCACGTATGAAATGGAAACATCGGAATTTTAATTGCAAAGCCAATAAATAATCCTATAAATGCGATAAATCTTAGATTAGAAGGATTTAATGGTGAGAGAATACCATTCTGAGTATAGTTGGTTGGGTTCATCATTTCGAGCATATTAAAAGTAAATACTCGAGTGCCATCAGCTAATGTTTCCATTGAACTGAAATACAATCCAATCATTACCAGAAGAATTAAAACACTTCCAAGTAATGTGTAAAGGAAAAACTTGATGGCAGCATATTCTCTTTTGGGTCCGCCCCAAATTCCAATTAGAAAATACATAGGAAGTAACATCAATTCCCAGAAAATGTAGAATAAGAAAAAGTCCAAAGCAACAAAAACACCAATCATTCCTGTATCTAAAAGCAGGAACATTAAAAAATAACCTTTAATTGATTTATCAATAGTCCAAGAAGAAATTGCAGCAATAAAAGTTATGATTGTTGTTAATAATATCATCGGAACACTTAATCCGTCAACTCCCAAAAAGTAATCAATTTTAATTTTACCTAACCAAGCAAACCCATCTATTTCAATCCATCTGAATTTTTCTACGAATTGAAAAGATTTTATATCATTTATTCCTGCAAGATTGAAATTGTAATTGCTCAATAAAAAAATCGCCAATGCAAGTTGAATAGCTGTGATTATTATCGTAAAAGATTTTATAAATAAAGATTGTCTTTTAGGGATAAATAATATTACTAACATTCCAAATATTGGAAGGAATGTAATTAGTGATAGAATTGGAAAATTAATCATTTCAAAATCCTGATATTTCTTTTACTTAAAAATGAATAATAGAATTACTATTGAAAAAATTACAAAAGCAAGATAACTCTGAACTTTACCGGTTTGAATTCTTCTTACTAATAAACCTGCAAATCCATTAAAATATGCCGTGAAGTTTACTATTCCGTCTATTACATATTTATCAAAATTGCCAATGAAGAACGAAAAATTTTTTGTAAGAAAAGCAGAAGCATTAACAATTCCGTCAATTACTTTAGAATCAAACCAAGCAATTAACTTACTTATTCCGATTGTAAAGGCAACAAAAGTTTTATGATAAAATTCGTCAAAATACCATTTGTTCAAAGAAAAGTTATATAAAAATCTGATTCTATTAGCTAATAAATCAGTATTGACTTTCTTCCATTGATAAAATATGAATGCAAGTAAAATTCCCAATATTGCCACTACCTCTGATAAAATCATAGCAGGGTAATGGGCGCTATGCATTGCTTCTTTATAAATATCAGATTCAAGATAGCTATGCTCAACACCAATTTCTTTATTGTAATTGGTTTTCATAAAATCATATCTTGAATTTTCCGGAGTGTATAAAACTGGTTTCTCAATCCATTTTGATAAAACCCATCCTTGTTCGGAGTTAAAAGGATTTGGAGTGTACCATATAAAAATTGACAAACCAGATAGAAGAATTAGAGGCATTACCATCAGGAAAGGGGATTCGTGTGCGTGTTCAAATTTATGATGATCTCGTGGTTCACCGTGAAAAGTAATAATTATCAATCTGAACATATAAAATGCTGTAAGAAGTGCAACAATTAAACTAAAAACAGTGAATAAATAATGTCCTGTTAAATTTGCAAAAGCCACACTGCTTGCGATTATTCCATCTTTACTTAGAAAACCAGAAGTCAATGGAATTCCTGAAATTGCCAATGAAGAAATAACAAAAGTCCAATAGGTTAAAGGCATTTTCTTTTTTAGCCCACCCATATTTCTGATATCTTGTTCGTTGTGCATAGCGTGAATTACAGAACCAGAACCAAGAAATAACGCCGCCTTAAAGAATGCGTGAGTAACTAAATGAAAAAATGCAAATTGATAAGCCCCTATGCCCAAAGCCATTATCATATAACCTAATTGGGACACAGTTGAATATGCAAGAACTTTTTTAATATCATTTTGTGTAAGTGCGATTGTTGCAGGAATGAAAGCTGAAAGCATCCCGATTATGCCAATGAACAACATAGCATCAGCAGTTAATAATCCGAAAATTCTAACAACTAAATAAACACCTGCAGCAACCATTGTAGCGGCGTGAATTAAAGCACTAACGGGAGTTGGACCTTCCATTGCATCCGGAAGCCAAACGTGAAGAGGAAATTGAGCCGACTTTCCAATTGCTCCACAAAATAGCAGAATACCAGTAATCGTTAACCAGAAATCACTATCAAAAGGTAAAACTCCACTATTAATTGAAGCGAAAATTTTATCGAATGAAAAAGTATTATATGTAAAAAACAGAATTAAAATTCCTGCGAACATTCCTAAATCACCGATGCGATTTACTATGAAAGCTTTTTTACTGGCATCAGCAGCAGATTTTTTTTCAAACCAAAATCCTATTAAAAGATATGATGATAATCCAACAAGTTCCCAAAAAATGTACATCATCAGAATGTTGTTGGTCAAAACAATCCCGTTCATTGAAAAGGTAAAGATTCCCAGATAAGCAAAATATCTGTTATATCTTTCATCTCCTTTCATATACTCGATTGAGTAAAGATGAACTAACATACTTATCAAAGCTACCACAAACAACATTATTGCAGTTATGTTGTCTATCATAAAACCAAGATTGATAGAAAGTCGTGTGCTGTTGATAAAATTATTAAATCCAAACCATTCAAGTTCTGACGAGATTTTTGTGGTTCGGAAAAATGATAATTTTGAAAATAACAAATAAACAGATGAAAGGAATGTTACTATTATTACTAAATTTTCAAAAATGTAAGCAGATTTTATTTTTTTACCTAAAAGTAAAGTAACTATAAAACCAAGTAATGGCAAAAACAGAATAAAGATTGATAAATTGATTACAGTTGATTCGTGCATTTAATCTCTCAGATTGTCAATTTCATCAACATTTACGGTTGATAAATTTTTATAAATATTTAAAACTATTGCTAAGGCGATAGCAGCTTCGGCGGCTGCAAGAACTATAACGAATAACGCAACTAAATGACCTGAATAACCAAAATTTCCGAACCTTGAAAATGCAACAAAATTTATATTAGCTGAGTTAAGAATTAATTCCACACCCATTAAAACCAAAATTGCATTTTTTCTTGTAATTATTGCATACAATCCCATTGAAAACAATAATGTACTTACAACTAAAAAATGTGTTAGACCAACCGTCATATTTATTTCCTTGCAATTGATGCTGCACCAATTAGTGCAATTAGCAACACAATCCCTAATAATTCGAAAATTAGGAGATATTCTTGTAATAGTAATGTTCCTAAAATGTTTGTAGTTGGAACAGCCTGTTCAATATTGTTAATCTTCCACGGGGCGTTTATAACAGCAGCAAGGAGAGCTCCAGCCAGCAAGCCAACTCCTATTACTGCCGGAACTAAATTTATAGTTCCTGTTCTGATTTCAACATTAGTTATTTTATTTGTAAGCATAACTCCGAACAATAATAAAATCAATATTCCGCCTACATAAACAATAAGCTGAACTATTGCTATAAAATCAGCGGCAAGTAAAACATATAACCCCGCAACTCCAAAAAATGTGAACAGTAAATAAAATGCAGAATGAACAATATTTCTATTCGTTACAACCATCAATGCAGAAAGTATAGTTACAGCGGCAAACAAATAAAAAATTAAATCATAGTAGTTCATAGTTTATTCACTTTTTTGAGCTTGAGATTTCTGTTTTTCTTTTTCCTCAGAAAATTTTCTGAAGTTTTCAATTTTTTCGAGTCTTTGCTCTTCAGTAAGTGTGGCAAAATTATAAATCAAATTGTTTCTATCGTATTCTGAAAATTCATAAACATCTGTCATATAAATACATTCAGTAGGGCAGGGGAAAACACATAATTGACAATAACAGCATTTTGCAAAATCTATAGTAAACTTTGTAACCCATAAAGCTTTTTTCTTACCATTAGAGGTTTTTCCTAAATCTTCTCCTGGAAGCGATTTTACGGTTTCAATTTCAATGCAATTAACAGGACAAGCTCTTGCGCATTGATCACAGCCGATACAATCATCCATATTAACGTACAGTCTATTCCTTTCTCTTTCGGGCAAAAGAATTTTTACGTCTGGATATTGTATTGTAACTGACGGAGTGAATAAATGTCTGAGAGTAACTTTCATCCCGACAAAAATTGTAAGCAAAGCAGTGAATATGTTATTGAAATACTCTTTCATCAAATTAATGTTATAAATCCTATTATTAAAAGATTAACAAAAGCAATTGGGATTAAATATTTCCAACTTGCTGCCATAAGTTGATCTACTCTGAGTCTTGGTAATGTCCATCTTAACCACATTTGAACAAAGACAAAAAATATCCCTTTGAAAATAAACCAGAAAAATTGCTCCAAAGGAATTAACCAGGACATATTCAAAGAGTTTCCTAAATAACCAAAAGGTGATTGATAACCACCGAAAAACATAGTAGCAACAATAGCTGAAACTGCAAACATATTAGCATATTCGGCAAGAAAGAACATTGCGAACTTCATTCCTGAATATTCAGTATGATAACCGCTTACAAGTTCTGACTCAGCTTCAGGAATATCAAAAGGAGTACGATTTACTTCTGCCAAAGTGCTTATGTATATTATTAAAAATCCAATCAACATAAATGGAATCAGTAAAAATTTTTGCAAGCTCATAGAAGGTCCACCTAAAATATACCAATTCCAAAAGTAACCGGTCTGATTTTCAGATAAATCAAATAAACTCATAGTTCCTGTCATCATAACTATTGAAAGTACAACTAAAATAGTTGGAATTTCGTAACTAATAATCTGAGCTGCAGAACGCATTGCACCAAGTAAAGAATACTTATTATTTGAAGCCCAACCCGCCATCAAAATTCCGGCAACAACCAATCCAGTAACTGCAATTATGTAGAAAATTCCCAAATCTATTTTTGCACCCAAAAAGATACTTGAAAATGGAATTACAGCAAAAGCAGCATAACTTCCAACAAAAGTAAGAACAGGTGCAATGTTAAAAAATAATTTGTCATTTTCTTTTGCTATTATATCTTCTTTCTGAACTAATTTTATAATATCTGCAATTGTCTGTAATATCCCGTGATAGCCAACTCTCATTGGTCCAAGTCTATCCTGAATATGACCTGCAACTTTTCTTTCAAGTAAAACTGCAAACAATGCAAAAGGAAGAATAAAAGCAAATAAAGGAAGCAATGCTATTAAAAAACCAGCAAGAACAGAACTTCCGGTAAGATTATAAAGAAAATCGTATATCATCTGTCAACTTCTCCCAAAACTATATCAACACTTCCGAGAATTGCAATTACATCAGCAACTAAATGACCACGACACAATTCATCCATAATTTGCAAATTAACAAATGAGGGTGCTCTTACTTTAACTCTGAATGGAGAAGTTGAACCGTCGCTAACTATAAAATATCCTAATTCACCTCGTGGATTTTCTACTCTTGAATAAATATGACCGACTGGTGGTTTTATTTTTTTTGGAATTGCAGAAGTAACATCTCCATCAGGAAGTTGTGCAATGGCTTGCTCAATAATCTTAATACTTTCTTCCATCTCTAATACACGAACATAATATCTATCCCAGCTATCACCAACTGTACCCATTTTGCCAGAGCCGACAGGTATTTCAAAATCAAATTTATCATAAACTGAATAAGTATCGTCTTTTCTTAAATCCCATTTTAATCCGCTTGCTCTTAACATTGGGCCAGTAATTCCAAAATTAATTGCTGTTTCTAAAGGAAGAATTCCAACATTGGCAGTTCGGTCAATAAAAATTTTATTAAAAGTTAAAAGATTATTTAATTCTTTTAAGTTTGGCTTGAATTCACGGATAAATTCTTTAGTTAATCTTACAAAATCAGGATGTAAATCGTGAGAGAGACCTCCAATCCAGATGTAATTATACAATAATCTGGCACCACAAGTAATTTCAAAAAGATTCAAAATTCTTTCTCTGTCACGGAAGCAATACAAAAACGGAGTGAATGCTCCAATATCAGCACCATAAGTACCAATAGCTACGAGGTGAGAAGCAATTCTCTGCAATTCAGCCATAATAACACGAATGTATTCAACTCTTTCAGGCACTTGAATGCCGAGAAGTTTTTCTACTCCAATAACATAACCAAGTTCATTACCCATTGCAGCAAGATAATCCATTCTATCAGTGTATGGAATTACCTGAGGATATGTCATTACTTCACAATGTTTTTCAAAACAGCGATGAAGATAACCAATATGAGGGACTACTTTAGTTATAATTTCACCATCTAAAGTTAATTCAAGTCTCAGAACTCCGTGCGTTGACGGGTGCTGAGGGCCCATATTCAAAACCATTTCTTCAGTTTTTATAGACATCTTAGTAAGGTACTCTCATCCCTTGATAAAATTCTGGATTTTGATAATCTTTTTTTAATGGATGTCCAAATTCCCAATCATAAGGCATAAGTATTCTTCGTAAATCCGGATGATTATTGAAATTTATTCCGAACAAATCAAAAGCTTCTCTTTCGTGCCAGTTAGCACAGTTCCAGATTGAAGTAACAGAATTTACTGAGGGATTATCTCTATCTACTATTACTTTTACGAGCAGCTTATGCCTGAATTTTATTGATTCCAAATGATAATAAATACTCATCGTTCCGCCTTGCATAATTTCATTTCCTTGAGGATCTTTAATTTTATTGCCATTAAAATCATCAACGGCTGAGAGATTTATTAGTGAATCAAAATACAAATCATTATTATCTCTTAAGAACAGACAAACAGTATCAATTTTATTTGCAGGGACTAAAATATAAGGTTCAAATTTAGCTTCAGGATGAAATTCAAATTGAATATCAGAAAAATTATTTTTCAACAGCTCAGATATTTCTTCAAACGATTTCATTATTCTTTTTGGTTATTGATTCATAACGGATTTTTTCTTGAAGTTTTAACAGACCTTCCAGTAAAGCTTCAGGGCGGGGAGGACAACCTGGAACATAAACATCAACGGGAATTACTCTATCAACTCCTTTTAACACGTGATAACCGTGTTCCCAGTAAGGACCGCCGCAATTCGAACAACTGCCCATAGATATTACATATTTTGGATCCGGCATCTGTTCGTAGAGTCTTTTTACTCGCAGAGCCATTTTTAATGTAACAGTTCCTGAAACAATAATAACATCCGATTGGCGAGGAGAGGGTCTTGGAATAACACCAAATCTATCAAAATCATAATGAGAGGCAGAAGTTGCCATCATTTCGATTGCGCAGCACGCAAGTCCAAATCCAACCTGCCATAAAGATGATAATCTTGCCCAATTGAAAAGATTTTCTGTTGTTGTAATTAGAATATTATTATCTGAAAATTCTTTATCTAATAATCCCATCTATATTTCAACACTTTCTTTAGGTTTTTGTATATCTGAATTAAGGGAAGGTATTTTAGGAATATTTGGTTTTGGTCTGTCCCATTCCAAATCACCTTTTCGCCATTCATAAGCCATTCCCAACGCTAATAAAAGTAGAAAAAATGAACCTGCAATTAAACCAGCAAGACCATAATCTTTGTAAACTAAAGCCCAAGGAATAAGTAAAACAACTTCAACATCAAAAATCAGAAAAATCAAAGCTACTACATAAAATCTTATATTAAATTTAACCCAAGGAGAGCCTTCCGGATTTTCTCCACATTCGTAAGTAGTTAATTTTTCGTATGTCGGTCTATGAGGTCTAATGATTTTGGCTGCAACTAAGGCAACTATTACAAACAGAATTGCAACTAAAATGAAAATAAAAACCTTACCGAATTCAGTTAACATTATATCCAAAAAATTTTGAGGCAAAATTAGGTGTAATCATTTGGAATGTCAAGAAACAAATAATTTTTCTACAAAAAATTTATAATTATCACACATCTGTCCAAAATGAATTTATGTATGTGGTTAAAGCCTATTAATATTTGACTCCTTCGGAGTCATTAAAAAACCAAAATCCTGAAGGGATGAAATTTTTGTAGAAATAATAATAACCACAAAAAACCAAAACCCCGAAGGGGTGAAATAATAAATCATAAATGAAAGATAAAATATTATCCAAAACAATTTGTGGCAAAAAGATTTTTAAAAGGGCGATAGCCCTAAAATCTTAATAGCAATTTGAGGATAAAATATTTTATAGGGGCTTTAGCCCTGATATCTTCTTTAAATCAAACACGTAATTACCATCATAATTTATTTACATTGATTTCAGGGCTACGCCCCTTTGATTATGATATTGATTTTTTTTCTACCAATATTTAACTCCTTCGGAGTCATTGAAAAAACAAAATCTCGAGGATGCCTAACACCACAATTTTAATTTTAGGAGACGGGCTTGTCCATTCCGATTGTATTTCTTTAAAAAAATCACACAGAAAAGGCAAGCATTATCCTCAAGATTTGCTCAATATTGTAAATGAAATTAAAAAATTCAATCACTCTTCCAATGTACTCAAATTGCCCGGATCAATTCCTAATGCTTTTGCTTTTAGAACTCTTCGCATAATCTTTCCACTTCTCGTTTTGGGAAGTGAATCAACTATCTCAATTTGTTCCGGCTTTGCAATTGGACCAACTTCGTGAGCA
>Ga0073932_1002769_pt1 | contig 25816 bp, 27 predicted proteins | sample DewCreD2012metaG_FD_76967 | JGI IMG/M metagenome (GOLD analysis project Ga0073932, IMG submission 76967) | Hot spring sediment bacterial and archeal communities from British Columbia, Canada, to study Microbial Dark Matter (Phase II) - Dewar... ...
TTATCGCATATATATATGGCACAATGATGCTTAACATGATTCCTATGAACATCAGGGCGAGAGGTCCGAGTATGGCAAGGCTTGCTGCTCCGGTCGGTGTGATATGCAGATGGCAAGTGTCTATGGCGAGCTGGATATCTTTGGCTTTTTTCTTGTCCGGACTTATTTTGAGGACTTTCTCAGCCAGGTTGCATGCGTTCTCGTACCACGAATACTTGCTTGGCATGAGGTCGTTCCTGAACTGGATATACTCTCTTGAATACACTTGGTTAGCTGTCTGTTCAGGGATATCGTAAGTCCTCTCAGGAGCTTCGCCTAGCTCGCTCGAAAGCTTCTGCTTGTATTTCTTTAGTATCTGGTCTATCTCATCCACTTTGTATAGTCCTCTTCTTGCATTCGCGTTTCAGCCAGTCTTCCCAGAGGAAGAATATCCTCTTGGGGTCGAGGCTTCCCATCTCTTCCTTGACTTTGTCGGATATTATGTGGAACTGGTCATTGCTCTTGATGACAAACGGCGCCTCAAGCATATCGGGGTCATTCAGGCTGATAGAAGTCTTGACGAGTGTCTCCTTTATCTGCGCTCTGAGCAGCACATTGTTCCAGACAGCGTCCCAGTCGCCTGCAAATTCCTTGATGTTTCCGGCAATCGCCTTTAGTATGTCCGATTCTCCGTTCGTCAGTTCGCTTGTAGTCAAAAGCTCATCTTTCTTTGCGTCGTAACGCATCAGGTCGACAAAGCCCTTCTCTTTTATTGGGTCATCTTCCCAGAATTTCCTTACCTCAGTTATCTGGGTCACCCTTCTGAACCTGTGCAGACCGTCGGCTGACCTAACCGGATTTGCGACAATGATAACATCAGTTGCCTTAAATGATGTCTTCGGTATTCCAATATCATTAACCACCCTGTCATAGACACCGTAAGGGCTGTCGCCGTGGATGGTTCCTGCGACGACATTCGCTGCCGCACCAACCCTCATCGCCTCATATAGTGCCTTTGCCTCTGCGCTCCTTACCTCGCCTACGATGAGCGCCGAATCCCCAAGCCTGAGTGTTGCCCTAATTCCGTCGGCAGCAGAGAGCTCTGAAGAGCCGTGAGCGAGGGCGGATGCAACCTTCATGGACTGTATATTGAAGCCGAGGTTCCTCATCTGGTTTACAGGAAGTTCCAGAGTATCCTCTACAGTGATAATCCTGTATCGCCGCATTATCTCTATCATGATAGCAGAGAGAAGGCTGCTCTTGCCTGCGCTCCTGGTCCCTGCGATGAGCATTGTTCTAGTCCCATCCACAAGGAAACTCAGGAGGCCTGCACCTATCGGGCTTATCATCTTATGCTTAATGAAGAGCGGCAGTGTCCACGGCTTGTCCCTGTGCCGCCTGAATGAATAGGCAAGTCCTGTGGGGTTGAGCGGTTTTGTGATTACAGCTACTCTTGTGTTCGCTCCTGGAAGCTCGAGTTCAGCATCAAGGATAGGGTCCGCTTCGTCAAGCGGCCTTCCAGAAATCATCCTCATCTTCGATGCCCATGACTCTGCCTCTGGCTTGGTTGGGATTATGTTTGTTACGCAGTCGTCATAATCGCTGTGGACTACAAACATAGGTATCTTTCCCATGGGGCTGTTTATGCTTATGTCCTGTATCTTCTCATCCTGCAGAAGCACTTCGATCAGGCCGAATCCCACTGTGTACCGTACCAGGATTGTAGTGAGCTTGTCAAGCTCCTTTGCTGTAAGGGAGAGCTTTTTTGCCTGGGATAACTCTTCTATTAGGTCCCTTCCAACATTGAAGAACACCTGTCTCATCCTTTCTGGGTCTACGAACTCCTCCTGCTTTGGCTTGTGCTCTGCCATTATCTTCCTTGCGAGGTCCAGTATCTCATACTTCTCTTCAGAGAGCTTGAACTCAGGAGGCATGAGATGGTAAAGGTACTGTGTGGAGTCCGGGAACTTGAATATTGTGACCTCAGTGTCGTCGCCAATTGTGTAGTTGTCCAGCTCTTCCCCGTTGGTTGGGTAGTTTGCCATGAGCTTCGTGAACATGAAATCTGGCTTTATTGATGGATAAAAGACATTCCTGTAAATTGTCCTGTCGCCTACCTTGAATCCGGCAAGCTGGTTCTGCGTGAGTTTCACAAGGGCAGTCGATTCAAGAAGCTGGACAATATAGGTCACAATCGAAATGTACCTGTCAACGCAGGGGGCGCATTTGTCTTCCATTAGCTTGTCCCTGTTTATCTTCTCCCGCCTGAGTATCCTCTTTGCTTCTACATAGCTGCCTAGCGGGTCGCCCTTGAACATCCTCATTATTTCCTGCAGTTCGAAATACCTGCTGTTTGAGCATTGGTTGCAGCCAGGTACTGTGCTCATGGCCTGCAGCGAGAAAAGCGATTTCTGCTTGAGAAGAGTCTTATATATATTGGCCAGCTCTACGAGCATAGATGTCTGGGCTGTATCATACTCATAGTCTCGCTTCTGGGAGAATATTATCTTGGTGACTCCTGTCACCTCCATCAGCTTCTCGATGGTCCTTGACATGCACAATGGATTGTCCTCTATGGAGGGCGAAATGGTGCACTCATCACAATAGATATAGAGTATTACTTCCTCTCCTTCGCGGATAACATCATATCCGCACACCTTCTTCTTCCCGTCAAACAAAGCCATCCTCTTTTTTACCTCTTTTTTTGCTGTTACACTTGCTGCTAATGTAATTTTGGCACCATCAGGTCGAAACACCTGCCGTACTGGTCACGGGTCCGTCGTGGGGGGTTGCCCCCTCCGGGGACACAGGACAATCAAAAAAACACAACCTGTGTTTCGAAGGTGCCAAAATTGCTTGATTGACGCTATCACCTCTCAGGCGCCAATGCAATTATTTCTTCTTGCTATCACCATCCTTCATCTTCCCGAGCGCGATCTCTATCAGATGCGACTTATTGCGGTACTTTGCCCTATCCTGGATCTCTTTCTCTATCCAGGCTATCAGCTCCTCATCGATCGTCGCAGAGATTGGTTTTTTCACAGCCCTCTTCTCCAAACATATTATATTATATATTTTATATTATAAAATACTGTTTATATGACTAAATATATTTTATATTATGTTTCTTATATAAAGCTTCCTATTCCAAAGCAGAAACTCGTTGCCGGCTTCAATCTGAGGAAGCCCCTAGAGACAGAATTCTGTTAATTGCGAGAACCGCACTTGCAGATGTTATCTTGCCGCCCAAAGGGGCGGAATCATATATGGTTCTGCTGATGGCACTAAAGGGTCATGCAGCCTTTTGTATGACCCGCCCGGTTCCCGGGCGCTAAATTATGTATCCCCCTATGCTATCAGCAATTTATCTGATAGCCAGATAGCCATATACCCAGTCATCAGCTCACAGAAATATCTCCTATTCTGCCTTCAGAACTTCTGTCTTGATGCGCTGCGCCGGCTTATGACTACCTTTCTTATCATAATCTGCGGAACTAAATAAAGAGCTTTGCAATCACCTCATATATTTTTTATTTCCAGCACAACCTTAAAATAGTCTTCAGTTCAGGCTTAACACCACTCTTCAATGCTTACAAAAGCTTTAAATGGGCACTCGCCTAGCTGCATTCTATGAACGGCGAAATGATTCCGCCAGCCCAGGGCGGATTCTTCAAGAAAGCTCCTGTTCAGGATCCAATGACAGGGGACATAATGAATCAGGTAAGAGACATCTCTAGGCGCCTGAGGATAGTAGAGGAGCGTTATTCAAACCTCCGTAAGAACATTCAGGTAAACGAGCAGAACATGCTCACAGACCAGAGAAAAGTGAACGCTGACCTAAAGGCAGTCACCTCAGAGATAACCGAGATGAAGCGGGCATTCATGGAAATAAAAGAGGAGATGCGCCTGCTGGTCTCTGAAGTCCGGGAAGCGGTCAAGAAGGAAGAGCTAAAGGTCCTTGAGAAATATGTGAATCTTTGGGAACCCCTTAATTTTGTGACACATGCCGAAGTTGGAAAGCTAATTGACCTCCACCTGGAGAAGCGGGAGAAGAATGGCTGAGTCAATAAGCGAAAATTTTATAAAATGCATAATCGTTAGTGTACCACGATGGGGCTATTCGGTTCAGCTAAAAAAGAGGGAGCGCCCTTGGGAGTGCCCACAGACAAAGTGCTTTCCATGCGGCAGCAGGGTCTTTCCAATAATCAGATTATCCAGAACCTTCAGACAAGCGGCCATGAACCGAACCAGATCTTTGATGCGCTCAACCAAGCGGATCTCAAGGGGAGTATTGAGAGCATGATGCCGCCAGAGATGCCCTCGGATCTGCCTTCCAATCCGATGGATTTCGCACAGCCGCTTCCACAGCCTGTTTTCGCGCCTCCTCCTGCTGACTTCAACCAGGGTCCGCCTGATATGGCTGCGCCTTCATGGGGCGGCCAGGCACCTGGAGTTGACAGGATAGAGGAGATAGCAGAGGCCATAATTGACGAGAAGTGGAGCGAGATAGTAAGGAGCATAAACAAGATAATAGACTGGAAGGACAGGACAGAGCAAAAGATCAACCAGCTTGAGCAGAAATTCATGGACCTTAAAACGGATTTTGACAACCTTAACAAGGGTGTGCTTGGCAAGGTCGGAGAATACGACCGGAATCTCGTAAATATTGGTGTTGAGATAAAGGCAATGGAGCGCGTTTTCCAGAAGGTTTTGCCTACATTCACCGAGAATGTTCATACTTTGGACAGGGTAAGCAGGGAAATGCAGGCTGCGCTTAGGAAATGATAAAGATATTCTTGGATTGTATGTTATCCATTTGAGCTATATAATCCGGTTATACAAAAGAATATCTCTATGCACTATCTATTTTTTCCTAAACAGTCTAGCGCCTGTTCGGCAATGAAACCTCAAAAGAAAGTTATGGCCAGCCCTTGGTGACTGGCTTTGTCAGCTGTGCGATAGCAAATGTCGCGACAAGCATGAGGAATAGCATCCCTATAACTTTAGGATGGTAGAATGTCCTGTTTAGGTTGGTATTGAAGTCAGTGGTGCTTGTTGTACCTGTAGTTGCTCCCGGCCTCCAGTCCGGATTCTGCGGGTCTGTGATTTCCCCGGGTTTTTCAGTGCCAGTCAATGCTTTCTGGCCGAAGCTGTTTGATAATGCCCCAAGGGCGACAAGTATAGCGAATATTGCGATTGTCCATTGCACGCCGGAATGCTTCCTTATGACCGTTCTCACATCATCATCAGTCGCGCCGAAAATCTTGTACATTATTATGACAAGAACAGTGAAGATGATGAGCACCGTGAACCACGGCACCATGTATTCTATCATGTCACGTGCGGTATTGGATAGTACTGCACCAAATATAGCAATGGTGAAAGCTATCGCCGAGTGCAACAGCTTATTGTCCCCAAGCATCTTCGCGTACTGCAGGAGCGCGTACATTACAGCGAAGATAAGGATGAAAGTGAATACCGGAGTGAAGAACTTGATAAGCTCTAGATTCAGGCTAAGTGTAGGTGTAGCCATTGTTCACTTCTTCCCAAACATATCCCCGAATTCCTTGACGAGGTTCATTCCTTTAGAGGCCTTGTCTGCATCGCTGTCGCTCTTGGTTACATACCATATCACAATGGCGAAGACAAGTATTATGATTACAATGGATATCGTATCCTCTGACCAGAGGCCCCACCTATATCCAAGGTCTTGCCACCAGCCTGCCGAGCCGCCGAAAATGTAAACCACAAGCCCGAATGAAAAGATAGCCAGCCAGCCAGACAGGCTTCCGCCCATCCATCTTGCTTCGCCTCCAAGGAGGCCTATTATTAGTAGTGCCATGACCATGGCCACGAGGACAATGCTCACCTGCGGCAGGGCATCATTCATTATAGAAACAATGTCCTTTCCTGGAGGATAGGTTCCTGTTATATGAGGTATTACAACAGCCATGCCGAGGATGAACGCCACGACCACATTGAAATTCTTCTTGCCTGCTCCAAGTATCTTGGATTTCTGCAGGATAGCGAAGGTTATCGTGAAGACCAGGAGGAACGGCAGGAGCGAGTCCAGCATCCCCAGGCTCTCAAGGTACTCGAAGAACCTTGCAAAAGCCCCATCCGAACCTTGGTTATATTGATTTTCGTAAGCCATTGTCTCCTCCTTTTTATGACTTGTTTTTCTCTGATTTTGGTTCCTTCGTCACATAGAACATCAGGCCGAGCACAACAAGGAACATGATTATCGAGCTTACTGCTGTGGAATCGAACTCATACATGATTTTATTGTACGTCCATTCAAGCCACGTCTCGTCTGAGTCGCCTATGGTGATGACGCCCATGAATATAAGGACCACGCCGATAAACATTAGGACTATGAAAAAGTTTCTCCAAGGCCCTTTCTCAAAATACACATCCTCTTTCTCAGAGAAGAATACACCTATAAGGAGCAGGAAGCAGATTGAAACAATCACAAGGAGCACAATCCTCGGAAGAGCGGTGTTTATCCACCCAACCATCTTGGAGCTCGCTATAACAAGGAAAGCCATAACAAAAGCAACCATCGCGTTGATGTTCTTCCTTGTAACTTTCTTGTCCTTGTCGCCCATGTCCTCCATCCCGAAAACGCGTGTCTTCTCAAGGACAGCAAACATTATGGAGAACACAAGCAGAAAAGGCAGGACTACATCATATATGCCTAGCCGTTCCAGGAATTCTATGCTTCCTCTAAAGACAGAGTCTGACATTGGTTATTTTATTTATTGCCTCGTATATAAATGTTTCGCTGGCTGTTTCGCATAACTCTCGCATAACTCTTACCTAAGAGATAGGCTGGTAAAGCAGCCATTCTGTATGCAATAAATGGTCAAATGCCTGCAGTCTGCCAGATATTGCCGAATTCAGTAATTCTTAACGCAAAAAACTTAGACCTCGTTGTGGGCCTATCGTACGGCCGGAAATACTGAAAAGCTCTTAACAACCTTTATATAATAACCAATTTATTGAATGGCTATGATCAACCGAAAGGATTTCCTAAGGCTCAAAAAAGAGCTGGATGATTTTGAGGAGCAGCGGGAGCTTACTATATCAAGATCAAGGGACATACTCAAGAGCTCGAAGCAGGCCATCTACTCTGTGCATCGGCATGAGATGAAGGAGGCTGCAAAGCTCCTAAAGAAAGCGGAGAATGACATCAGGATAATCAAGAGATCTGTGCTCACCAATCCGAAACTGGATTTTGTAGGTGCCTATAGCCAAGCAGTCCAGGAATATGTCGAGGCCAGATGCTACTTTGATTTCATAAGCTACGGCTCAGTGCCAAGCCAGCAGAAGCTGGATGTGCAGGTAGAGGATTACCTGATGGGACTCTGCGACCTTACAGGCGAACTCGGAAGAAAGACAGTGCTTGCAGCGATTGCGAAAGATGATGCAATGGTATCCAAGATAAGGGACCTTGTGGATGAGATTCACGGGCTGTTCCTCCAGCTGAACATGAGGAATGGTGAGCTCAGGAAGAAATCAGACTCCATAAAATGGAATCTCAAGAAGATAGAGGATGTGTTATATGACATCAGGAGAGACAAGTGAACTGGTGAGATTCATGTTTGAGCTTGGCCAGCTGAAAAGGGTCAAGCGTTCAGGCTGGTGGCTGATAGGGATAAAGGATCCGGAATCGGTTGCCGAGCACTCTTTCCGTGCAGGACTCGTTGGCTATATTCTCGCTAAGATGGAGGGCGTAGATGCTGACAAGGTTATGAAGATGTGCCTAATCCAAGACCTGTGCGAAGCCCGTTTGAATGACCTTCATAAGCTGGGCCACCGGTACATCGATTTCAGGGGCTATGAGAGACAGGCATTAAAAGAGCAGCTTGAAAGACTGCCTGATAGCATCAGGGATGAGTTCCTTGTTCTTTTCGATGAATATGCAACAGACAGCAGCAGGGAGGGCATTGTCGCGCGTGACGCAGACCTCCTTGAATGCGCGCTGCAGGCACGGGAATACGCTGACTCTGGCTATATAGAGGCTCTGGGCTGGCACACTGCAGTGGAGCCTCTATTCAAAACATCAGGAGCTAATCTGCTTTTCAAGGAGCTGCGCTCCTCAGATTCCAACAGCTGGTGGAAAGGATTGAAAAAAACAGGTCGATAGCATGAAAGCATACCAAACAGTCGTGAGTAAGTGCCTTGCACTGAAGAAGTACGAGAGCTGTCTGATTGTTGCAGACAGGAACAAGACAGGCATTGCAAAAGCCCTTTTTGATGCCGCAGCCTGTATCACCCCAAAGACCACCCTTATTCTGACCAGCATCGGAAAAAACGACGGAGAGGAGCCGGCTCATTATGTAGCGAAGGAAATGAAAAAATATGATGTCTTGATTCTTGCAACAACTCGGTCTCTTACACACACGAAGGCAAGAAGGGATGCGACCAGGAAGGGTGCAAGGATAGCGTCCATGCCGAATATAACTGAGCATGCGATGCGCTGCATAGATGTAGATTACAAGAGTATGCACAAGGTCGGAGCCAGGCTTGCAGGTCTATTATCAAAAGCGGATAACGTAAGAGTCACGACTCCAGCTGGGACAGACCTTGAGATGTCGCTTCGTGGCGTCTGGATAGACCTTTCTGACGGAATTTTTACAGAGAAGGGCGCTTATGGCAACCTGCCTGATGGTGAGGTCTGTATGATGCCCGTCTTCGGCACTGCGAACGGCGTTTTCGTTGTGGACGGAAGCATGCTCAACCGCAAGGTGGATAAGCCGGTGAAGATTTTGGTCGAGAATGGGTTTGCCTCGCAAATCACCGGAGGGAAATTGGCGACTGAACTGAACAGGCTTTTGAGGGAGCATGGCAAGGACGCCCATAATGTTGCAGAGCTCGGCATCGGAATAAACCCCAAGGCAAGAATCACAGGGAACATTCTGGAGGATGAGAAAGCGCTGGGCACTGCGCATATAGCCCTCGGAAACAACGTAAGCTTCGGCGGCAAGATAAACGTGCCGGTCCATGTGGATTGCGTTATGAGGAATCCTACAATCTACGCTGACGGAAAGGTTATAGTGAAAGCCGGAAAATTATAGCTTACATAATGGCGGTTAGATGATGGACAGCATGGTTGTCATGCTCGTCCATTATGCTTCAATATTACGGAACCTGGGTGAAAATGGACAACATAACATGGCTTGGGCACGCATCGTTCATGCTGAAAGGGGAACGGATTGTGTACATCGATCCTTTCAGGATACGGCCAATGGAGAAGGCAGACATAATTCTAATCACCCATGGCCATTACGACCATTGTAGCCCAGAAGACGTTAAGAGGATCTCCAAGGCAGACACAATCGTCATAGGCCCGCCCGACTGCGCATGCGCGACAAAGCATTTGTCGCCTGGCGAAAAGCTCTCCATTGGTACTATAGTTGTCGAAGCGGTTCCTGCCTACAACCTAAATAAGGATTTTCACCCTAAGTTCAACAAGTGGGTAGGCTATATCATCACGATCGAGGGCAAGCGCATCTACCATGCAGGTGACACTGATTTCATTCCTGAGATGCGGAACTTGAAAGACATTGACATTGCCCTTCTCCCTGTGGGAGGTACCTACACGATGACAGCAGAAGAAGCTGCGGATGCAGCGAACTCATTCATGCCTAAGATTGCTGTGCCTATGCACTACGGGAAGATTGTCGGCGGCATGAATGATGCGGAAAGATTCAGATCCTTATTTAGGGGAAAGACTGAATTGCTTTGATTCAGGCACAGAATGCTTTCTCAAACCTTCGCTGGAATGACGCGAATCTCTCTTCCTCTATCGCCTCCCGGCAATCCCTGACAAGCCTCTGCATGAACCAGAGATTGTGGTATGTGGCAAGCTTTTTTCCAGTTGGCTCGTTCATCCTAAGCTGATGTTGTATGAATGCCCTTGTAAAACTCCTGCAGACATAGCATCCACAGTCATCCTCTATAGGTCTCATATCATTAGAGCAATCCTTCCTGTCAATTCTGAGAGGTCCGTTCATTGTAAATATGGTCCCGTGCCTGGCGTTTCTTGTGGGCATGGTGCTGTCGAATACATCCACACCCATCCCTATCGCCTTGACCAAATCAACAGGGCTTCCGACACCCATCAGATACCTTGGTTTATGTTTTGGCATCAGCCCCGTGGAGAATCTTATGAGATTATGCATAGTAGACACGGGCTCTCCTATCGCGAGCCCGCCGAGAGCCATGCCGTCAAAATCCATCTTGTTTAGGAACTCCACGCTTTTTTTCCTAAGGTCCTTGTGGTTCTGTCCCTGTACAATCCCGAATACAAGCTGTCCTTTGATATCCAGCTTTGCATGCTCTTGCTTGAACCTCTCTGACCACATCATCGTCCTCTTAAGCTTGTCAATGACAGTATCTCTGGTCGCGTCATGTTTTGCCACATCATCAAGGACCATTGCCACATCGCTTCCAAGCGTTGCCTGGATCTTAGCGGAAAGCTCTGGGGTGAGAAGATGCATCTTGCCGTCGTAAGGCGATTTGAAATAGGCTCCCTCGTCTGTCGTCTTTTGAAGGAGATAGTCATCAAGCACCTGAAACCCTCCGCTGTCCGTGAATATGCCCTTATCCCAATGAATAAACTTATGGAGCCCACCTGCCTTTGAGATTATGTCAAGTCCTGGCCTAAGATAAAGCAGGAGCGAATTCGAGATGACGCACTGAGTCTTCATCTCCTTTAGCTCGGTATAGTCTGCGAACCTGACACTTCCTTTTGTCGCTACAGGCATGAACATGGGCGTCTTCAGCCTGCCGTGCCTTGTCTTAAGGATGCCGTTTCTTGCGCTGCCGCTTTTATCAGTGATTTCAAACATGCTAACAGCGATTCCGCTCTGCATTATAATTGTTGCGGTCTTTAGGTCTTAAAGCATAAATGTGATTCAATATGAAAATCCTTATATACTCATTTTCAAATTATGTAATCTATGCAGAAGATTAAGGTGCAGGCGGCAGCATTGCAGGAGAAGATGAAGATGCATGGCTTCAACAAGGCTATCATAATCTTTTCTGTTCTGTTCCTTCCTGTTCTTGCACTTTATTTGGCTGAAAGGTGGGGCGTTTTGGATCTTCCTGTCCCTGTTCTGTCCGTTTTCCGTTTTCTGATCACGGCAATCGGATTGCTTCTTGGCGCAAGCGTATTTATTAGGTTTACAGCTAAAGCGTTCAGAAATATATTCTCTGAAGTGGATGTTGAAGAAAAGCTCCTGATTACCAAAGCCTATGGGTTTGTCATATATAGCCTGACTGTTGTGCTCATACTCTACTTGATGGGTGTTGGCATATCTAATCTCACGCTTTTACTTGGTCTCATCACGACAGGTTTGGCATTCGCCGTAAGGGACATTCTCATGAGCTATTTTGCCTGGTTCATGCTTCTCACAAAGAAGCCTTTCAGGATTGGCGATTACATCCAGATAAAGGAGATAGAGGGAAAAGTCATACATATCGGGACTTTTTACGTTCTCCTGGACGATTCTCCTGAGAACAGGGATGATTTCATAAGGATTCCTAACAGGCTCTTTTTGGAGCATCCTCTGTTCAATTTTGGAAGCAGGGATTTCACCTATAGGATAATCTATCCTCTGGCTGAAGGCAAAAGTCTAGACCTCGATAAAATAAGAAAGGCGCTTGAGACAGTAAGCGTCAAGGAAAATAATAGACTGGAATGGCATCTTGACAGCAGCCCGCAGGGCTTGTTTCTTGTGGTGACTGGAAAAGCCCAATCATTTAGAGAGAGGAACCATATAAGGACACAGGTGCTGTCCGCATTGGTAGAAAAAGTCCCATTTAAGAGTTAGGATTGGCTTCTAATTGGCTGATGCCAATCTTTATAAACCAGTTGCATAACTGATTTTAGTATGCAGAAGTCAACAAAAATTATTGCGACAATTGGCCCTGCCTCTGATTCCAAGGAAATAATATCAAAAATGTTCGAGCACGGCATGAATGTGGCAAGGCTCAACTGCTCCCATGGAAGCCATGCGTATTTCAGCAAGGTCATAGATACTATACGGGATGTGAGTGAGGATATCTGCATCCTGCTTGATACCAAAGGGCCGGAGGTCAGGGTTGGAAGAGTAATGGATCCTGTCCACCTAGAGCATGGCATGCATATTGAGCTCACGAACAGGGATATAATAGCATCAAGAGACTCGTTCTCAATAAGATATCCACATCTAAATGAGATTGGCATTGGCAGCATGATAAGGATTGATGACGGCCTAATAAGCCTTGAGGTGATAGGCAGGCAGGGCAAAAACCTTGTCGCAAAGGTAATTGACGGTGGAGAGCTGATAGCCAACAAGTCATGCGCCATCCAGGGACATAATGTCAGGCTTCCCTTCCTATCTGCCGAAGACAGGAAAGACATAAGGTTCGGAGTGAAGAAGGATGTAAGCATCATTGCCGCATCTTTTGTTCGGAGCCAGGAGGATGTTGCAGAGCTTAGGCGTTTGGTCAGGGACCAGATGATAATTAGCAAGATAGAGCATTGGAAGGCCCTTGAGCATATCCACGGGATAATTGAAGCATCTGACGGTGCAATGGTGGCAAGAGGCGACCTGGGTGCGCAGCTCTCTCTTGAGCGGGTGCCGAAGATCCAGCAGGAGATAATAAGGGAATGCAATGTCCAGGCAAAGCCAGTGATTGTAGCGACCCAAATGCTTGAGAGCATGAAGGATAATCCAAGGCCTACAAGGGCAGAGGTGAGTGACGTAGCGCAGGCAATCCTGCAGGGAGCTGATGCCGTCATGCTTTCAGCGGAGACAGGTATAGGAAAGTATCCTGTCCAGGCAGTCCACATGATGGCGAAAATTGCGAGAGAGTATGATCATCTTGTCGAAGGCAATATGCCAAGCCAGCATCTTAGGCATACTAATGTCGCGCAGTTCGTGACCGAAGCGGCTTTCCATTCAACAAGGCATCTCCATGTAAAGGCCATCCTGACTCCTACAGAGACTGGTTTTACTGCAAGGAACGTAGCGAGATACAGGCCAAGGGTGCCTATCTATGCCATCACCCGAAGCATGCGTGTAAGCAGGCAGCTTGCGCTCACTTGGGGTGTTCATCCAATCTGCATCCCTAAGAAATACACAGACCTCCATGGAATGATAGCTGAACTAATTTCAGAGACTCATAAAAGAAAGCTTGTTGACAGGGAAGATACTGTCGTGGTCACAGCCGGTCATAGGCTCAGGAAGAAAGGCAGCACCAATCTGCTTGAGATACACAAGGTAAAAGACATCTTGAAGTAATCTAGTACTTTTTCTTCTAATCTAGTACTTTTTCTTCCATGATGCAGGGAGCAATTAAATATCTAGTATAGCTTCTGAATTTTTCCATTAGACAATCCTCGCCACAGACTTTCAAGTTTGCAATAGTTGCAGATATGCAGATTGCGCGATAAACGATTTTTTGTCCGTAATCTTATAGGTAGTTTGGCAGGAATGCCTGTCTGATGGCCTTGGCAGTCAGGAAATCAAGTGTCGCAATATTTAAATAACCACGCCTACACCGCTTTACTATGTACCGTACTAAGACAAACGGCGAACTGAGAGCAAAGGATGAGGGTAGAGAAGTGATTCTGGCAGGCTGGGTTGATTCCAGGAGGGATCACGGCGGCGTTATATTCATTGACCTAAGGGACCGTTACGGCCTTACGCAGGTTGTGTTCGACCCTCAGTCTGACAGTACAAGCCACAAAATGGCAGAGCAGCTGAGGAGGGAGGATGTCATCTCAGTTAAGGGTGTAGTAAGGAAAAGGAAGAAAGGCATGGAGAACCCCAGGATGCCGACTGGAGAAATTGAGGTGTATTCAAGCCATCTAAAGATACTTTCAAAGGCACAGACCCCTCCGATTGAAATAGACGACAGGATCGAACTAAATGAGGACATAAGGCTCAAGTACCGTTACCTTGATCTGAGGAGGCCAAGGATGCAGAGGAACCTGCTAATGAGACACAGAATAACAAAGGCAGTGCGCGACTTCTTTGATAAGGAAGGTTTTTTGGATATTGAGACTCCCATGCTTGCCAAGTCCACACCAGAAGGTGCCAGGGATTATCTTGTCCCAAGCAGGGTGAATCCTGGAAAGTTCTATGCCCTTCCTCAGAGCCCGCAGCTGTTCAAGCAGCTCTTAATGATTTCTGGTTTTGACCGGTATATGCAGATCGTGCGATGCTTCCGTGATGAAGACTTGAGGGCAGACAGGCAGCCCGAGTTCACTCAGATAGATGTAGAGATGAGCTTCATCGAGGAATCAGACATCCAGGAGTTGATCGAGCGGATGATAAGACACCTATGGAAGGAGGCGCTAGGTGTTGAACTGGAGATACCATTCCCAAAGCTGACATATCAGGAGGCAATGGACCGTTTCGGATCAGACAAGCCTGACATAAGGTTCGGACTTGAGCTTGTCGACGTGACAGACCTTGCAAAGGAATCCGGATTCGAGGTGTTCAAGCAGGCAGCAGAGATAGGGAGGGTGAAGGGCATAAATGCATCCGGCTTTGGAGAGATGTCAAGGAAGGACATAGATGCACTGATTGAGCTTGCCAAGGTTTACAGGGCAAAGGGAATGGCATGGATGAAGATGGCAGACCGTCTTGAATCAAGCATAGTAAAGTTCTTTGAGCCCTCTCTGCAGCAGAGGATAATAGAAAGGATGCAGGCGAAGAAAGGCGACCTCCTGCTTTTTGTCGCTGATAAGGATGTAGGCATAGTTTATGCGGCGCTTGGCGCAATAAGGCTTGAGCTGTCAAGGAAGCTGCCTGTTCCGCCAAAAGCTGACGACTATAAGTTCGTGTGGGTGACAGACTTCCCGCTGCTTGAATACAGCGAAGAGGAGGGCCGCTTTGTGGCGATGCATCACCCTTTCACCAGTCCAAAGGACGAGGATATCCCTCTTCTGGACAGTGAGCCGCTTAAGGCAAGGGCTAAAGCGTACGATATTACACTTAACGGAATAGAGATAGGCGGCGGAAGCATCAGGATACACATGCCTGAAGTGCAGGCAAAGATGTTCAATGTGCTTGGGATATCTGAAGAGGAGGCAAAGCAGAAATTCGGCTATTTTATCGATGCCTTAAGATTCGGCACTCCTCCTCACGGTGGCATAGCTTTTGGTCTTGACAGGCTCGCCATGCTTATGGCAGGAGAATCATCAATAAGGGATGTAATCGCGTTCCCAAAAAACAAGGATGCTGCATCACTCATGGATAACTGTCCAAGCGAGGTCGATGACAGGCAGCTTAAGGAGCTGCATCTTAAACTGGACGTTGCAAAATAGCCCGGCTGGGCACATGATTGCCTGAGTGAATTGTCTCAATGAAAAACCCGCCTCTGTGAAGTGGCCAATAATTTTATTAATACATGGCGCTCACATGATTATGATGCCAATCAAGCTTGTATGTTTCGACCTCGACGGAACCCTGATTGACGGCACGGTTTTCATCTGGCATACTCTGCACGAGCATTTCCGGACTCCGCAGGAAACAAGAAAGGCACTGGCTGAAAAGTTCTTCTCGGGAAAGATTAGCTATGCAGAATGGGCGGGTGCTGAAGTGACTGAATGGATTGCTAGGGGCGCAAACAGAAAGAGCTTAATAGCAGCTGTGAGCCGGCTGCAGCTCGTTCCAGGTGTAAAGGAAACCTTAGATGTGCTGAAGGATAAAGGCATAAGGCTGGCAGTTGTGAGCGGCAGCCTGAATTTCGTTCTTGAGTCTGCTATGCCTGATTACCTAGATTATTTCAGGGAAGAGGATATCCTAATAAACAGGCTTTTCTTCGATGATAGCGGAGCCATCTGTGACATGGTATTCACTGATTATGACTTGGATAGGAAAGCTCATGGCTTGAAGCATCTGGCTAATAGGTATGGTATTTCGCTTGGCGAATGCGCTTTTGTCGGTGATAATCACAACGATGTCCATATCGCAATGAAAGCCGGTCTGTCCATTGCATTCAACAGCAAATCCGAGCGGCTTGATGCTGTTGCCGACCATATAATACAAGAAAAGGACCTTAGGGCGATACTGCCTTTCATTTTGGGTTATCCGTGAATGCATTTATTCAAGAAAGGATAGGCAGGCGTTTGCTTGTCTTGTATCTGACTACTTCATTTACAGAATCTTTATGCAGAATATTTATATACAATCATTTAATTTCTGGATATCATGAAAGTTGACAGGGAAATGATCAAGCATGTCGCGGAAGTGGCAAGGCTCAGGCTGACAGAGAAGGAGATAGAGATTTTCCTGCCGCAGATGAAAGAGATACTTTCTGCTTTCTCAGAGCTGGACAGCATTGATGTGGAAGGCGTTAAGCCTAGTTTTCAGCCGTTTCAGCTGAAGAACGCCATGCGTGATGATGTCGCACATGAAAGCCTGTCCCATGAAGATGCTCTCGCCAACTCAAAAAGCACGAAAGACGGCTATTTCAAAGGGCCCTCTGCAGGTGGCGCATGATAGATTTCTCTGAAATAGTTGAAAGGACGCACAAAGTCATAGAGAGGATCAAGCGCATCAATGAATCCCATCACTATTTTAATTACATATCTGAGGACCTGGCGATAACCCAAGCTGAGAAGCTGAAGCGCAATCCTCATGGGAAGCTCGCTGGAATCTATGTGAGCGTGAAAGACAATATCTGTGTAAAAGGCATTCCTTCGCAGGCAGGCTCTGCCATCCTTGATGGATACAGGCCTGTTTTCAATGCGACCGCGGTCCAGCGGGCGATTGATGAAGGGGCGATAATAATAGGCAAGACCTCGCAGGATGAATTCGGATTCGGGACTTTCTCTACAAACACTGGAAAAGGGTTCAGGCATCCGGTGAATCCTTTTGACCATGAAAGGGCAGCGGGCGGTTCAAGCGGTGGCTCAGCAGGAATCACTGCTCTTGCGGATTTTCCTCATATCTCGCTCGGTGAATCCACTGGCGGAAGCATTGCAGCACCAGCCAGCTTCTGTGGTGTTGTGGGGTTGACACCTACTTATGGCAGGATATCAAGATACGGTCTTATAGACTATGCGAGCAGCCTGGACAAGATAGGACCAATGGCAAAGACAGTGGAAGAGGCAGCTCTTATGCTTGAAGTCGTTTCAGGACATGACATGAAAGATTCCACAAGCATCGATGCACCTGTAGACGACTACGTGAGTTACGCAGGAAAAAGCATATCCGGTATGAAGGTAGGAATCATAAAAGAAGCATTCGGCAAAGGGGTGTCTCCAGAAGTGGAGGATGCTGTAAGGGCAGGGATTTCCAGGCTTTCCGATGCAGGCGCCCAAATCAGCGAGATCTCTCTTCCTTTCACAAGCAGGCATTGTCTTTCCTCGTATTATATACTGGCCATGTGCGAAGCCAGCACCAACCTTGCCAAGTTTTGTGGGATGAGGTATGGGGCGCATGCCCCTCTTGAAGGTAATTTCAACAGTTATTTCTCCAAGGTCAGATCTGAGAACTTAGGGGAAGAAGCCAAAAGAAGGATTATACTTGGCACTTTCGCGAGGATGTCAGGGTTTCGGGATGCGTATTACATGAAAGCTATGAAAGTACGTACATTAATAATAAATGAGTACAAGAAGGCATTACAGGGTATTGATGCGCTTGTTTGTCCCACAATGCCTATACTGCCCCCTAAATTCTCGGAAATCGGCAAGCTTTCGCCTTTGCAGAACTATATGATGGACATAATGACAGTAGGGCCTAATCTTGCAGGGCTTCCGCACATCAGTGTGGCTGCAGGCCGGGTTGGAAAGCTGCCTGTTGGGATGATGCTGGTAGCCGACCATCTTGAAGAGAAGAAGCTCATAACGCTTGGGAGCGTGCTGCAATGAAGAAGAAGCGAATGCAAAAGAGCAGAAGTATTATGACAGCAGGTAAAGTGGATGCCCGTAAGAATGCTAAGCGTGCTCACAGACAGCCAAAAGCAAAAAGCAAACCGGCATTGAATCCGAGAAAACGTAAAATCTACTTCGTTACAAGGAACAACGGAAAGCTCAAGGAAGTGAGGAAGATCTTGAAGCCATTCGGTATTGAAGTTTTTCAGATAAAAGATGATAAGCCTGAGCTCCAGGACACTCTCCATAATATTGTCAAATTTGCTGCAAAGTCACTCGCTGAAAAGCATAAGAGGCCTGTTGTTGTTGAGGACACTGGATTCTTCTTTGAGGCATACAGGGATTTTCCGGGTCCGCTCATTAAGCCCATATCAGACGCGATAGGGTTTGACGGTCTTTTCAAGCTACTTGAAGGTAAGAAGAGGAATGCATATTTTCAGGCAGTTGTAGGTTACTGCAGGCCCGGAGAGGAACCTGTGTTGTTTGAAGGCACACTGAAAGGCATGGTCTCAACAGAGCCATGCAAGGGCGGCCACTGCGAACTTCCCCATGACCAGATATTCATCGCAAATGGCTATGACAAGCCGCTCTCGACAATGATGGAAGAGAAGAACAGGATAAGCCACAGGAAGATTGCATTCGAGAAGCTCGGAAGGTGGCTGCGATGACTGGCTTGCCACTAGTCCTTGCTTCAAGGAGCCTGCGCAGAAAGATAATCCTGCAGCAGATGGGATACAGGTTCGATATTGATGTTAGCGGTTTTGATGAGACTAAAGTCCACGCCAGATCCATCAAGAATAAGGTCATGAGGATTGCATGTGGAAAGGCAGAAGCAGTCAAGGACAGGCACAAGGACTCCCTGATTCTGGGTGTTGATACTCTTGTATATCTAAACGGCAGGTCGATAGGCCAGCCCAAAAACATGGATGAAGCAAGAATGGTACTGCGCATGCTCATGGGTAAGACGCATCATGTATACAGTGGAATCTGCTTGCTTAACACAAAGACCGGAAAATGCATTTCAGATTTTGATGTAAGCAAGGTCCAGCTCAACAAAGTCGATGATGAGGCTCTTGAATCTTATCTGAAGTCAGGCAAATACAGGGGCAAGGCAGGCGCTTATAATATCTCAGATCCTGAGTTCAAGAGCTTTGTGAAAAAAGTAGAAGGTTCTTACTATAACATTCTTGGGATGCCCATAGAGAAATTCCAGCAGATGATGATGGAGGCAGTATGAGATTCACTTCGCCAGTGGTTATTGGGATGGAAGTGCACGTTGAGTTGGCTACAAAGACTAAGCTGTTCTGCGGATGCAGCAGGACAGGTTCAGCAGAGCCGAACACCAGGACATGCCCGGTCTGCCTGGGTCATCCCGGTTCAAAGCCTGTTTTGAACAAGAGGGCGGTTGATTTCGCTTTGAAGCTTGCGCTTGCGACAGAAAGCAGGATTGCTGATGAGCTTGTATTTTCCAGAAAGTCATATTTCTACCCTGACATGGCAAAGAACTACCAGATTAGCCAATATGAACTGCCTTTGGCAGAGCACGGCAGGATATCTATTAGAGGAAAGGATGTGAAGCTTACGAGGATACACTTGGAAGAGGACCCTGCCTCATTGATACATCCCTCGGGTATTGCTTCATCCAGGTATGTGCTTGTAGACTACAACAGAAGCGGAAACCCGCTTGTGGAGATTGTGACAGAGCCGGTTCTTGAAAGCCCGGCTGAGGCGCGGGAGTTCATGAAAGAGCTCATCAGCATACTCGGTTACTTGGATATATTCGATATCAACACATGCATAATCAAGGCAGATGCCAATGTATCAATTAAGGAATCCGGCTACACAAGAGTAGAGATAAAGAATATTACAGGATTCAAGGAAATCGAGAGGGCATTGAATTATGAAGTTTCAAGACAGAGAAAGGAATTAGATAGTGTCAGGCATGAGACGCGAGCCTGGGATGCCGATGCTGGCCTGACTAGGCTTATTAGGACCAAGGAGACGGAGGAGGATTACGGTTATATACTAGACCCTGACTTGACAAGGATCGAACTGAGTCGTGAATGGATTGCCCAAATAAGAGCAGAGCTGCCTGAGCTTGCCAGAGAAAAGACAGTCAGGTTCATAAGGGAGTATGGCCTTCCTTCAGACGATGCGGCTATAATCAGCATGGAGCTGGGCATGGCAGAGCTTTTTGAGAAAGTGGCAAAGGAAATTGAGCCTAAACTTGCCGCTAAATGGCTGAGAAGGGAGCTGTCCCGCGTCATGAACTACAACAGCATAGATTTCCATAGACTCCAGATAGACGAGACACACCTTATAGAGCTGCTTCAGATGGTGGAAAAGAAGGAGATTACTGAACAGGTAGCTCAGAGGGTCCTTGAGAAGCTCATAGAGAAGCCTTTCAGGGTCAGGGATTATGTTGCAGAAAACAGCCTAATGGCAGTATCTGACAGAGGTGAGCTCGAGAATTGGTGCAGAGAGGCGGTCGAGGAGAGTCCCGGTGCCGTGGCTGATTACAGGAAAGGAGAAGGGAAAGCTTTAAATTATATAATCGGCAAGGTCATGAAGAGATCCAGGGGAACAGCTAGCCCTGATGCAGTAAGAGAGCTCTTGATAAAGCTCATCGGTTGAAAAGAGGTAAATGATGGACGTTTTGCTTGTGCTCGTCATATGCATGATGTTCAGCTATGTTCTATCCTACTTTTTCAAGCGGGCAGGACTCCCCCATATCCTCGGGCACATGCTTACAGGCTTGCTGCTTAGTATTACAGATATACGATTGATACTGTTTCAGGACAGCAACGTATTGCTAACATTTTCGACCCTTTCGAACCTTGGCCTCCTATTCCTTCTTTTTTTCATAGGTCTAAAGATTGATTTCCAGCATCTTAAAAAATTCAGCCAGAAAAGCATTAACATATCGCTGCTTTCAGCGCTGATACCTTTTTTCTTTGGATTTATTTTCTCCATAATCCTCGGGCTAGGTGTGATGGTATCAGTCGTGGTTGGTGCTTGTCTTTCCGTCACAGCAGAAGCTGTATCTGCTTCAATACTAAGGGGCCAGGGTCTAATGAATTCAGCCACCGGCAAGGTCATAATCGAGGCTGGGGTCATGGATGACATTTTCGAGATACTCATGCTTGCTGTACTTGGCGGCATGGTTGGAAACTCAGGGGAGTTCATTTCAGGTTTGGATGGGATATTGGGGCTGTTCTTCCAGATTCTTCTTTTTGTTGGGATAATCTATATTGTGAGGTTCTTCTTCATTCCTTTCACTTTCAGGCTTCTAGACAGGAATCCTGACAGGAGCGATCTTTTTACTGCGAGTTTTATAATAGTATTAACAATGGCCGCAGTTGCGAATTTCCTAAATATTGGGATAGTTATCGGAGCGCTTGTAGCAGGGGTTGTTGTCAAACAGACGCTCCTTAGGGAGCATAAGAGAAAAGAGGAGAATGAAGTTGCAGATATGGTGGAGACAGTGACTTTTGGCTTTCTCGAGCCGGTTTTTTTCCTCTGGATAGCATATCAGGCTAGGATTTTTGAGAACATCCGGTCTTCAGGCGATTTCCTAATCCTTGCCGTAGGTCTCACTATTCTTGCCACTTTGGGAAAGATTATAGGTTCAGTTTCCGGAGCATTGATAGCAAGAGGCAAGCAAACAGCGATTGACAGTTTTCGTGAAGGCATGGCCATTGGATGGGGCATGAATGCCAGAGGGGCTGTTGAGCTTATCACTGCGAAAATCGCCTTTGATTATGGTTTGTTCTCAGGCGAGGTGTATTCAGCCATATTCTTCATGACCTTTGTCACGACAATGATCTCTCCATTCGTCTTTAAGTGGATGCTGAAGTGGTACATGGATAACAAGGAGCCTGCGGCTGCGTGAATAATGCTTATGATTTCTTTGCAGTTTTCCAACTTCACTGATTTCATTTTAAATTCTTCCTGGTCAAAACTTTTCATGGTCAATTATCTATAAATTAATACCACTATATAGTAATAAAAATAGTAAAATTTATAAATGATAAAGAGAATTAAACCCTCTGTGAGCAATGATGGATTGTAACAGAAGAGAATTCCTCAAAAATGCACTGAATACAGGGGCTGTCTTGGCACTAGGTATGCCTTTATCATCTTGCAGCCCTGTGGATATTGAAACTTCTGACACTGCATTCAGCCTATCTACTCCTTTTTCAATAGATGAATTTGTTGCTAAGTATTGCCCAGAAAAGGCAGCAAGATCTGACATCAGTGATGCATGCAGTGATTTATTGCAAAAGTATAAGGGAAATATAATATCTGCAGGCCAGTATGGTTGTCCTCCTGATCTTCTTGCTGTTGCCTTGTCAATCGAGGAGGAAAGAGGTATTGAGAGGATTATTGGTGACTTCATCGGTTCAGTGAGGGGTGTAGACTATTCAGCAGGTGTTGCGCAGATTATGCTTGGCAGAGGGCTTGGTTTGCTTGCAGGGATAAGCCAGGCAAAAGGATACGCTTATGTAAGAAAACAGCTAATCGGATTCAATAAAGCCGAAGCAGCTGAACTTGGTCAGGTTTTAAGAGAATATTATTCTAATGTCAGCAAAAGAGAGGAGCTTAGAAAAAGCAATGAAGTAAGAAAGCTTGTTGAAAAAGCTCTTGTAGGCTCACCTGAATTGTCTATTGAGGCAGCATCTTTCTATATTGGGGATTTATCAAGAAAACTAAAGTCTGCGCACAGAATCTCTAATAATGATTTCAGGACAAACCCGATTGCAGCTTACATGGTCCTAAATGCATATAGGGGAGGTGAAAAAGAACTGGATAAACATAGGCAGGCTAGGCATCATTTAGATCTGAACCAGTTTACATTAAAGAAACTGGCTTACATTAGAACTGGCAGCAGGATTAACAGGATGTTTTCAGGATATGAATATAGCATGATACCCAATAGAAGACAAAGAAATTAAGAAAAATTCACCTCTTCTTCCCGAAATTAAAGAACTTCTCGATGCTGACATCATCGCTGGTAAGCCCTTTCTGAAAAGCCTGCTGCGCTCCTGACAGTGTTGTAGGAGTAGCCTGCTGAGGCATCGGCTGTGCTTGCATTACCTGTGCCTGCTGAGGCGTAGGCTGTGGTTGCATAGCCTGTGGCTGCATCTGAGACATAGGTTGTGTCTGGATCGGCTGTGCTTGCATTACCTGTGCCTGCTGAGGCATGGGTGGCTGCTGCACCTGCATTTGTGGCATTGCCTGCTGGATGTGCGTGCTTTCAGCATACATCTCCTTTCTGGCAGAAGACTTAAACCCCTGCATTTCCACTGCAAGATTGTCAACTGCCGATCTCAGGGAATCTATATCTGCCTTAATCTTCTTATATTGAAGTTCCAGCATGACCTCAATCTTTTTCTGCAGCAGATAGTCTCCGCCTTCTTGTGGTATTGTCTGCAGCATTTTAACCGAAGTTCTCCTTGATGAATTGCACCATCATATCGTTGCCTGCCATCCCGTACATCCTCTTCGCTGCTTCGAAGTTGCCTTCTTTAAGGCACACATCTCCGAATTCAGAAAGCTTGTCTTTGTCGTCTGCTGTCTCATACGCTTTGGCTGCCACATCAAACTGCCTTTTCTTTACGCAGACATCGCCAAGCTCAACCAGTTTATTCACGTCCTTTATTGCAGTAAACACTTCGAGTGCATACTCGTATTTGCCTTTTGCCAAGCAGTCCTCGCCTACAAACTTTAGCCCTTCCATATTATTGATGATTATGAAGGACTTGATAGCATCGCTTATCCTTCCCTCATCTAGGCATTTTGTGCCTATCTTGTGCAGCTTCTCATGGTCGTTTGCGAGCCTGTATGTGTCTATTGCGCTTCCGAATAGGCCCAGTCTCTCGTAGCCTTCAGCTACCATAGAAAGTTTCTCCCTGTTGCCTGTGAGTATGAATACCTTGATTGCATCGTTAAGGTTGCCCCTCCTTATGTATTCATCTCCAAGCGCATTCAAAAGGTCTGACCTTACATCGTCCGAGAACATGGACAGGTTGATGTTGTCGATACCTTTCTTGAGTAGCACAGGGATTATCTTTGCGTATCCGGCTGTGCCGCTCTCATCTTCGTTTATAAATCTCTCATTTTTCTCTGCGATATCTGACACGATTTTCTTAACAATCTGTTCGTCTTTTAGCATGCTCTCACCTTTAGTGCAGTATTGTGATGCCAAGGTCATCCTGCATCTCCTTATGCGCCTGAGGCTTCTTAGGCGTTGTCTTCCCAAGAATCCATGGACTTTTTACTCCTGTGACTATTGTCATCACTTGTATCTTTCCTTTCATGTGCTCGTTTATCCTTGCGCCCCATATTACATTAGCATCATCATCCATCGCTTCAGTTACAAGGTCTCCAACTCTGCTGACCTGGTCTAAGGTCATATCAGGTCCGCCTTCAACGTGTATAAGTGCGCCAGTCGCGCCTTCATAGCTTATATCCAGAAGAGGATTTGATAGGGCGCCTTTGACTGCCTCTTCCACCCTGTTCGCTGTGTCGCTTGCTCCTACGCCTATGGCTGCCACTCCGCCTCCTTTCATTATGGCTTTTACGTCTGCGAAATCCAGATTCACTAGCGATGGCACGCTGATTGTCTCGACAATACCTTTTATCATAGTGGATATAAGTTCATTTGCCACTGCGAAAGCCTGCTGCACTGGCAGGTTTCCAGCGATCTGCACAAGCCTGTTGTTGTCTATAACAATCACAGTATCGCTTATCTTCCTGAGCTCGTTCAGGCCGAATTCAGCCTTGTCCACTCTTGCCCTCTCTATCTTAAAGGGCATTGTGACAGTACCTATGACTATGCAGTCATTGTCCTTTGCGACTTTCGCGGCCACTGGGGCAGAACCTGTTCCAGTCCCTCCGCCCATTCCTGCGCAGACAAATACCATATCAGCGCCCTTCAGAGCGTCTCTTAACTCATTGATGCTTTCCTGTGCAGCTTCCTGGCCTTTCTGCGGAAAACCCCCGCAGCCAAGCCCTCTTGTGATTGTCCTTCCTATCAGAAATTTCTTGTCAGCCTCGACGATATTCAGGTGGGCCTGGTCTGTGTTGCAGGCGATTATCTCTGCGCCCTGCACGCCTTTCTTATAGAGCCAGTTCACCATGTTTGAGCCGCCGCCGCCGCAGCCTATGACCTTGATGTTAGCCTGTCCAACCATTTTGCTCTCAACGCCGTTTGTTTCTGCTGTTCTAAGCGCGTTCTCTACCAGAAAATCCATCCTGCTCACCTCTTATTTCACTCAATCAGATGAATGTCACTATCTTAATAGGATATCTAATATATAAATGTTGTTATTTTAGTATACTGGTATGATTTTTACCACTTGGGTTGTTGGAAGAACTCTCTTGAAACACCCAAATAAGTTCTAATTGTTATATTATATAACAAAAAAGATGTAGTAAGGCAAAAAGTTAATGAGCGATTTAGAAAATTTATATGACTAATCTAAAAAAATTAAAAATGCATAAGATTGTCCAGAAAATGAAAAATTGCTTTATTGGAAGCCTTTCTTCTTTCTGTAGCAGTCCCTGCAGTAAACCGGCTTTCCGCCAGCAGGCTTAAAGGGCACTTCACACTCGCTGCCGCACTCGGCGCATGTTGCCTTATGCATCTCACGAGGACCAAAATTTCTTGGTGGGCCCCTGCTGAATTTCTCCATTTTATCCTCCATTAAACCCTGGAATAGGTTTACCCTATACCGGGTCTCCTGCGCTCCTGGAGTGGCTGTCCATTTATAAAATGTTGGTTTCATTACGGCTCCGGTGAAAATGTAGCCACTGCCTCTTTATCGGAGTGCTCTCAATTGCTTCAAATCAAGGCTGCCGGGGGGTTGTCCCTCAGCCTTGACTAAGGCTGGCGAAGGTAGGGCGGGCCTTTCGGCCGCCCGACGTTGCCTCTCACAATAAAGTGATTGGCAA
>Ga0073932_1002771_pt1 | contig 25789 bp, 23 predicted proteins | sample DewCreD2012metaG_FD_76967 | JGI IMG/M metagenome (GOLD analysis project Ga0073932, IMG submission 76967) | Hot spring sediment bacterial and archeal communities from British Columbia, Canada, to study Microbial Dark Matter (Phase II) - Dewar... ...
GGCCCAGCGGGTCGCGGACCTGCACGACGGGACGCGGGCCGGCGGCGCCGGCGGGTGTCACCGCGAAGCTGGCGACCCCGTCGCTCCCCCCGCCCGGGGCGGAGACCCACGCCACGACCCGGTCGCCCGCCGGGGTGGCGAGGAACATCGGCGTGGCGCCGTTCTCGGTGGCCTGCGACACCACCTGCGCCGGCGTGAAGGCGGCCGGCGCCGGCGTGCCGGCCTGCTCGCCCTCCGGCGCGCACGCGGCGAGCCCGGCCAGGGCCAGGATGCCGCGGGTGACGTGACGCGTCATGTCAGCGCCCTCCGTGCGGCAGAGCGCTCAGGCTGACCCCTGCCGAGATGTAGCGGCCCGCGCCGGTGTTGTAGAACCGGCCGGTGCCGTCGTTGACGGTGATGTTGGCCGAGTAGCGCGCGTCGAGCAGGTTCTCGACGGCGAGGAAGAAGCCGGCGCCGTTGATCTCGTAGCGCGCGCTGGCGTGCAGCAGCGCCCAGTCGGCCACGGCGCGGAACGGGACGGCGGCGACGTTCGGGGAGCCGAACGGCCGGAAGTACACCGTCCCCTCCACGCGGTTGCCGTTGTCCACGTAGGTCAGGCCCTGCCACTCGCCGGCGAGCGAGGCGCTCAGGCCCCGCAGCGGCCGAAGGCGCAGCTCCCCGGACACCCGATGGCGGGGCACGCCGGGGAGGCGGTTGCCGGAGTAGTCGGTCAGGACCGACTGGCCGGCCGAGTTCACGCTCAGCGCCTGGAAGTCGGTGAGCACGAAGTCGGAGAAGGTGTACGCGCCGACGACGTCGAGCCACGGGGTGGCGAGCACGGTGGCGCCGAGCTCGACGCCGCGGTTGCGCGAGGTCCCCGCGTTCTCGAAGACCGCGCGCGGGCCGGTCGGCGTCTGGATCGTGCGCCCGAGCAGCTCCCCCTCGATGTCGGCCTGGTAGAGCGCCACGTCGAGCGCGACGCGGTCGCCGAGGACGCTCTTCAGGCCGACCTCGTAGTTCCAGAGCGTCTTGGGCCGGAGGTCCCGGTTGTACGCCTCGTCGGGGTCGGGGCTGAACGCGAACTCGCCCGAGGTCGGCACCTCGAAGCCGCGCGAGACCGACGCGTACACCGACGAGGCCTTGCCGACGCGGTAGGCCGCGGTGCCCTTCGGCGACCACTGGTCGAAGACGTTCACGAACGACCGGCTCGCCACGAGGTTGTCGGTGATGTCGTACTCCACCCGGTCGTAGCGCAGGCCGCCCGTCAGCGAGAGGCGCGAGGTCACCGCCAGCTCGGCCTGCCCGTAGGTGCCGAACGTCGGCAGCACCTGGTCGTTGTCCTGCAGCAGCCGCCCCCGCTCGCCCTGCACGTTCTGGTAGCGCAGGTCGTCGCCCGACAGGCGGTCGTAGTCGGCGCCGAGCGTGAGCCGCAGCCGCGGGTCGGCGGGGTTGCCGAACGGGATGCGCACGCGTCCCCCGCCCTGCACCCGCGCGAGGTCCTGCACCACGACCTGGAAGATGGGGTGATCGAGGGTGCGGCCGCCGTAGAAGAAGTAGGCGGACGCGTCGATCGGCGCGCCGAGGGTGAAGCCCTGCTCGAGGCGGGTTCCGAGCCGCCAGCGGCTGTCGCGCCGGGCGTACTGGTTGACCACGTTGGGGGTCTGCACCGCCTGGAACGGGTCGGTGTCGAACTCGGCCTGCGTGAGCGCGCCGGGGATGTTCATGTCGAGGCTCGACGTGTTCCCCTCGAGCGTCACGCGCGTGCGCGCCGCGGGCCGGTACTCGGACCGCAGGGTGAAGCGTGTCATGCTGTTCCCGTTGAACGCGCGGAAGCCGTCCTGGTCGGTCCAGGTGCCGCTCAGGTAGACGGCGCCGCGGTCGCGGTCGAAGCCGGTCGCCACGGACGCGTCGTACTTCTCGAAGCCGTAGTCGCCTCGCTGCAGCCGGGCGGTGACCCCCTTCGACTCCACGCCGCTGCGGGTGATCACGTTGATGGCGCCCCCGGCGGCGGTGCCGCCGTAGAGGGTCGACGCGGGCCCGCGGACCACCTCCACCTGCCTCGCCGAGGCGAGCTCGATGAGGTCGAGACGCGTGAGGCCGTCCGGCTCGGTGATCGGCACGCCGTCCACCAGCACCGCGACCCCGCGCACGCCGAAGGTCGTGCGGATCCCGGAGCCGCGGATGGACAGGTTCACGTCGTCGAGGCCGAAGCGGCTCGTCGCCTGCACCCCGGGCACCGTGCGGAGCACCTCGTGCAGGCCGGCGGTGCGGCTCTGCTTGATGACGAAGCTGTCGGCCACGCTCACGGCCGCGGGAATGTCGGTGATCGAGGCAGCGTCGCGCGTGGCGGTCGTCACGACCGGCTCGAGGGTCGTCGCCTGCCGGGCGAGGACGACGTCGAGCACCGTCTCGCCGGCGCCGAGGGTGACCCGGCGCACCGCAGGCGAGTAGCCGATGCGGCGCACGAGCACCTCGGTGACGCCGGGGGCGAGGTCGCCCAGGCGCCACGCGCCGGCGGCATCGGTGGTGGCGGCGCGGCCGGTGGCAGGGATCGACACCTGCGCGTCGGCGACGGGCTGGCCGGCGCCGTCGGTGACGCGCCCGCGGAGCGACGCGGACTGCTGGGACTGGAGCGGGCCCAGCGGCGCGACGGCCGCGAGCCACGCGAGCAGCACTGCACGACGGACGGACATGACGTACCCCACATGCATGAGGAGACCGGCCGGGGCCGGATGCATGCGCGCCGACGTCCCCGGCGAGGGGACCCGACGCGACGATCACCAGACGGGCGCGAGGCGCCGGTCAGGCGACCGGTGGAGCGTTGGCTGGAGGATGGAGGTCGAGCGGAACGGCCGCCGGATGCGCGAGCGCACCCCGCGGCTGCGCCTGGGCGGCGGCGGCGTACGTGGGCCCCGGCAGCGCGGCGACCCAGACCGCCGGGGCGGCCGCGACCGCCTGCACCGCGCAGGCGCCGACGCAGTGGCAGTCGCCGCCCTCGTCATGGTGCGCGGGGACGTCCTGCGGCGGGGTCCCGTGGTGGCCGTGCGCGTGCACGCCGTCCTCGGCGGCGAGCACCCCCATCCACGGCGCCTCGACCGGGCAGGGGTGCGCCAGCCGCAGCACGCTTCCCCCGAGTGCCGGGGTGAGGAGCGCGAGGAGCAGGCCCAGACCGCGAGCGCGGCGGAGACGCGTAATGCTCGGCACGGCGGCAGGTTATGCGGCGTTGCGCCCGCCGGCAAGCGGCGTGGCGGCGACAGGGCGCCGGCGCGGCACGAGCCGAGCTCCCAGCAGGACCGTCAGGACGACGGCGTACGCGACCGGCTCGCGCACGTCCTTCTTCACCAGCCAGAGGAAGTGCAGCACCCCCAGGATGGCCACGACGTACGCGAGCCGGTGCAGCGCGCGCCAGCGGGCGCCGCCGAGCCGCCGGATCATCGCGTCGGTGCTGGTGGCAGCGAGCGGCAGCAGCAGGACGAAGGCGGCGAACCCGACCGTGACCCACGGGTGCTTCAGCACGTCGGCCGCGATGAGCGTGGGGTCCAGTTCCTGGTCGAAGACGAAGTAGAGCCCCGCGTGCAGCGCGGCGTACGCGAACGCCCAGAGCCCGAGCATGCGGCGCAGCGTCGCGAGCTCGCCGATCCCGGTCCACCGCCGGAGCGGCGTCACGGCCAGCGAGCAGAAGAGCAATACCAGCGCGGCGAGCCCGGTGCGGAGCTGGGACTCGCGGATCGGGTCGGCCACGATCGTGAGCCGCCCGAAGAGGTCCGCCATGAGCAGCCCGAGCGGCGCCGCCGCCGCCACGAACGCCGCGGGCTTGAGCACCCGCCGCACCAGTTGCGCCCGCGTCACCGTCGGCGTGGCCCCGCGCGCGTCAGAAGTTCACGCGCAGGTCGAGCCCGCGGTACAGCGACGCCACCTGGTCGGCGTAGCCGTTGAACGGGAGGGTCTTGCGCCGCGTGAACTCGCCCAGCCGCCGCTCGCGCGCCTGGCTCCAGCGCGGGTGGTCCACCTCGGGGTTCACGTTGGCGAAGAAGCCGTACTCGTCGGGGGCGGCGAGCGCCCACGTGGTCGGTGGCTGCGTCTCCGTGAACCGGATCCGCACGATCGACTTCACGCCCTTGAAGCCGTACTTCCACGGCACGACGAGCCGCAGCGGCGCCCCGTTCTGGTTGGGGATCGGCTTGCCGTAGATCCCGGTGGCGAGCAGCGTGAGCGGGTGCATCGCCTCGTCCATCCGCAGCCCCTCGACGTACGGCCAGTCGAGGATGCCGCGGCGCTGGCCGGGCATCTGCTTCGGGTCGAGGAGCGTCGTGAGTTCCACGTACTTGGCGCGGCTCGTGGGCTCGAGCCGGCGGATGAGCTGCCCCAGCTCGATCCCGTTCCACGGCACCACCATCGACCACGCCTCGACGCAGCGGAACCGGTACACCCGGTCCACCACCGGCAGCCCCTTGAGCAGCACGTCGAGGTCGTAGACACCGGTCTTCCGGCACTCGCCGTCCACCGCCACGGTCCACGGGCGCGTGCGCAGGGAGCCGGCGAGTTCCTTCGGCGAGTCCTTGTCGGTGCCGAACTCGTAGAAGTTGTTGTACGAGGTGACGACCTCGTAGGGCGTGGGCCGGTCGTCGTCGCGGCGGGCGCCCAGCACGCGGGCCGCGGCGCGCGCCCAGGCCTCGTGCGGCGTGAGCGCCCCCGCGATGGTCCCGGCCGCGACCCCGGCCGCCGCGAGCCACGCCCGCCGGCCGAGGTACGCGGACTCGGGGGTGATCTCGCTCGAGGGGATGTCGGGCGCGCGTCGGATCAGCATCGGCGGACCTCCACGGGACTCCGCCCCTGACCCGTGCGGCCGGGGGCATGGTAAGGTAAACGCCGCGCGGCCCCGAAGGTTCCGGGCCGGCGGCGGCGGGCGCCGGGCCGCGTTATACTTGCGACAACCTTCACGGAGTCCCCGCCCGATGCTGCTGCTGCTCGCCGCGGCCCTCGCCGCCGCCCCGTCCGACACCCTCATCGCCCGCGGCGCGCCGCTCGGCGCGAGCCCTGCGGTGCCCGTGGCGCAGGTGCTCGACACGCCTGATCGTTTCGCGGCGAAGCCGATCATCCTCGAGGGCACGGTGGTGCGGAACTGCACCGCCAAGGGCTGCTGGATGCAGGTGGCCGCCGCCGAGGGCGAGGCGGGGGTGCGGATCACCTTCAAGGACTACGGCTTCTTCATCCCGACGAACTCGGTGGGGATGCAGGTACGCGCCGAGGGGACGGTCTCCCTGCGGCGGCTCTCGAAGGCGCAGGCCGACCACCTCGCCGAGGAGGGGGCATCGCTCAAGCGCGACGCGGACGGGGGCGCGCTCGAGGTCGGGTTCGTCGCGACGGGCGTGGAGCTGCGGAAGTAGCGGGGCCGGACCGTCGCCGGGCGCGACGCGATCGTCGCGCCCGGCACGGACAGGGAGGGATTCGAACCCTCGATACGGTTGCCCGTATGCAGCATTTCCAATGCTGTGCCTTCAGCCGCTCGGCCACCTGTCCCTGACGCCCACCCGCGGCGCCGCGACACGATAACGCAGTCTCCCACAGGATCCAATGGCGTTCTCCCCGGCCCCGGGGCGCCCGGCGCGCCCCATCGACCTCCTGCTGACGCCGTTCCGCGTCCTCGCCCACCACGCGACGGCGGGGAGCGTGCTGCTGGTGGTGGCGACCGTGGCCGCGCTCGCGTGGGCCAACTCGCCGTGGCACGCGTCGTACGAGCGCGTGTGGGAGGCGCCGCTCGCCATCGGCGTCGGGCCGTGGCAGCTCGAGCTCACGGTCCGCGAGTGGATCAACGACGGGCTGATGACGCTCTTCTTCCTCGTCGTCGGCCTCGAGATCGAGCGGGAGCTGCTGGTGGGCACGCTTGCCCGGCCGCGCGCGGCGGCCCTCCCCATCGCCGCCGCCGTGGGCGGGATGCTCGCGCCGGCCGGACTCTACCTGCTCTTCACCGCCGGGACGCCGGCGCAGCACGGCTGGGGCGTACCGATGGCGACCGACATCGCCTTCGCGCTCGGGCTCCTCGGCCTGCTCGCCCCTGGCGCGCCACCCGCGGTCCGCGCCTTCCTCGCCGCCCTCGCCATCGTGGACGACCTCGGCGCGATCCTCGTGATCGCGCTCTTCTATTCCGGGCAACTCGACGTGTCCGCGCTGCGCTGGGCCGCCGCCCTCGTCGCCCTGCTCGTCCTGCTGAACCGGCTCGGCGCGCGGCAGCCGGTGGCGTACCTGCTGGTCGGCCTCCCCTTCTGGTACGCGCTGCACGCCTCGGGAATCCACGCCACGATCGCCGGCGTGGTGCTCGCGTTCGCGATCCCCGCGCGGACCCGCGTGAACAGCGGCGAGTTCGTGCAGGAACTCGAGGAGAACCTGGCGCGCTTCCGGAGCTCCGCGAACCTCGCCACCGACGCCTATACCGACGCCTCCCAGATGCAGGCGATGGACGAGATCGGCATCGCGTACCGCAACGCGCAGTCGCCGTCGCTGCAGGTCGAGCGCACCCTGCACGTCTGGGTGGCGCTGCTCATCCTGCCGCTGTTCGCGCTCGCGAACGCCGGGGTGCACCTGGGCGACGCCGGCCTCGGCGTGCTGGCACTCCCCCCGGCGCTCGGCGTCATGGCAGGTCTCGTGCTGGGGAAGCCGGTCGGCATCACGCTCGCCGCGTGGCTCGCCGTGCGCGCGGGACTCGCGGAGAAGCCGGCCAGCGTGTCGTGGCTGCACATCGTGGCCGCCGGGTGCCTGGGCGGCATCGGCTTCACGATGGCCCTGTTCATCATCGCCCTCGCCTTCGGCCATGCGCCGCTCGCGGACACCGGCAAGCTCGCCATCCTCGTCGCGTCCACCGCCGCCGCGCTGCTCGGGGCGGCGATGCTCCGCCTCGCGGGCGGGCCCGTGATCGACCGCGCCGCGGGCGCCGCCTGAATCGCCGCGCGGCCACCGTCCGCCCCGTTCCCGTCTGTCCCTCGGAGGCCCCGATGTCCCGATGCCCGTCCTGGTTCCTGGTCCTCTCGCTCGTGCCCTCGGCGCTCGTGGCGCAGCCGCCCGCGCCCCCCGCCCCCGCCGTACAGGTCGCCGAGGCCGTGCTGGCGCTCCCCGAGAAGCTGCGGGCCGGTGCCGCCGTGCTCGGCTACGACGCGTCGGGCGCCCTCGCGCAGCTCCGGCCGGGGACGAACGGCCTCATCTGCCTGGCGGACGACCCCGCCGACCCGCGGTTCCACGTGGCGTGCTACCACGAGTCGCTCGAGCCGTTCATGCGCCGGGGCCGCGAGCTGCGCGCCGCGAAGGTGGACCGGCGGGAGATCGACCGCCTGCGCGAGGAGGAGGCGCGGGCCGGCACGCTGCCGATGCCCAGGGTGCCCGCCGCGCTCTACGAGCTCACGGCACCGAAGGACAGCTTCGACGTGGCGACGCGCGCGGTCCGCTCGCCGGCGCCGATGTACGTGCTCTACATCCCCTACGCCACCGAGGCGACCACCGGCCTCTCGACGGCCGGGGCCGGCGGCGGGCTCCCGTGGCTGATGTACCCGGGACGGCCGCAGGCCCACGTGATGATCATCCCCTGACCGCGCAGCCCGGCCCACCCTATCTTCCGGCAACGATGACACGGACGACGCTCGTGGAGACCCGGCGCATGGGCCGGTGGACGTGGGGGAAGGGCCTCACGGTGCTCGGGGCCGCGTGCCTCGCGCTGCTCGCGCAGCCGCGCCACATCGCCTTCGAGCGGCCGGGCACGCCCGCCGGCTACTGGGGACCGGGCGCGGCATGGCTGGCGCCCGGCACCGAGCCGATCAAGGTGGACTGGAAGACGCTCGGCCTCCTCAACTACCGCACCGGCGACGCCCCCGAGGCGCTGAAGAAGCTCGACGGCCAGGTGATCCAGGTCCCGGGGTTCATCGTGCCGCTCGAGGACTACGCCCAGCAGGCGACCGAGTTCCTGGTCGTCCCCTACTTCGGCGCGTGCATCCACCTGCCGCCGCCGCCGCCCAACCAGATGGTGTACGTGAAGATGGAGGGCGACAAGCCGACCAGCATCGGGATGTACGACCCGGTGTGGGTCGTCGGCACGCTGCGGATCGAGTCGTTCCAGAGCGCGTACGGCGACGTCGGCTTCACGCTGTCGGGCCAGAAGGTCCTGCCCTACAAGGAGTGACCGCTCCCGCTGCCGCGGCCGGCCCCCCGCCCGCCGTCGCCGTGCGCGACCTGCGCTTCGCCTATCGCCGCGGCCCCGTCGTCCTCGACATCCCCTCGCTCGAGATCGCCCGCGGCACCACCGTCTTCCTGCACGGGCCCAGCGGCTCCGGCAAGACGACGCTGCTCGGCCTCGTGGCCGGCGTGCTCGCCCCGCGGGAGGGCCAGGTGCTGGTGCTCGGCACCGACCTCGGTCGCCTCTCGCCCTCCGCGCGCGACGCGTTCCGCGCGGAGCACGTGGGGTACGTCTTCCAGATGTTCAACCTGCTCCCGTACCTCTCGGTGCTCGAGAACATCACCCTGCCCTGCCGACTGCACCGGGCCCGCCGCCGCCGCCTGGGCGGCGCCGACCCGGACGCGGAGGCGCGCGCCCTCGCGGACCGCCTCGGGATCGGCGACCTCGTCGCCCGGCGCGTGACCGAGCTCTCGGTGGGCCAGCAGCAGCGCGTCGCGTGCGCCCGCGCCCTCCTTGGCCGCCCCGAGCTGGTCATCGCCGACGAGCCGACCTCGGCGCTCGACGCGGACCGGCGGGCGCAGTTCCTCGAGCTGCTCTTCGGCGCCTGCGCGCACGCCGGCGCCACGCTCCTCTTCGTGAGCCACGACCGCGCGCTGGAGCCGCTCTTCGCCGCGAGCCTCGCGCTCCCGGCGCTCAACCGGGCGGCAGCGGCGCCGGCGGTCGCGTGAGCCGATGACCCTGGCGGGCCTCGCGCTGCGCTCGCTGCGCAACCGCCTCCTCGCGACCGCGCTCGCGGTGCTCTCGATCGCGGTGAGCGTCGCGCTGCTCGTCGGCGTGGAGCAGGTGCGCACGGGGGTGCGCGAGAGCTTCACGGGCACGATCCGCGGCGTGGACCTGATCGTGGGGCCGCGCGGCGGGCAGACGGAGCTGCTCCTCTCCTCGGTCTTCGGCATCGGCGCGCCGACGGCGAACGTCGCGGCGGCGACGCTGGCGCGGTGGTCCGCGCATCCCGCGGTGAAGTGGGTGATCCCGTGGTCGCTCGGGGACAGCCATCGCGGCTTCCGCGTGATCGGCACCTCCGAGGCGTTCTACGAGCACTGGCGCTTCCGCGACGACCGGCGGGTGACCGTCACCGAGGGGGCGCCGCCGGCCGCCCTGTACGACGTGGCGATCGGGAGCGAGGTGGCGGCGACGCTCGGCTACCGGGTCGGCACGCCGATCGTGGTGGCGCACGGCCTTCGCGAGGGGTTCGCGCGGCACGAGGCGACGCCGTTCACGGTGACCGGCGTGCTCGCGGCCACGGGAACCCCGATCGACCGCTCGCTCTTCGTGACGCTCGAGGGGATGGAGGCGATGCACGCCGACTGGGCCGAGGCGGCCCCGGGCACGCCGCCCGCCATCGGCAGCGCCCCCGGGCCGGCGCCGGCCACCTCGCCGCCGAGGCGCCGTGAGGACGTGGCCGTGGACGAGGTGAGCGCGTTCTTCCTCGGGACGAAGAACCGGATCGAGACCCTGCGCCTCCAGCGGGAGATCAACACCGACACGGGCGAGCCGCTGACCGCGATCGTGCCTGGCGTCGCGCTCGCCGAGCTGTGGCGGACGATCGGCTACGCGGAGAACGGCCTGCGACTGGTCAGCCTGTTCGTGGTGGCCGTGGGGCTGATCGGCATGCTCGCGGCGATCTACACGTCGCTCGACGCCCGCCGGCGCGAGATGACGATCCTGCGGGCGATCGGCGCGCACCCGTGGCAGGTGGCGGCGCTCCTCGTGCTGGAGTCCGGGCTGCTGGGCCTCGTGGGCTGCCTGCTGGGCGTCGGGCTCACCTACGCGAGCGTGGCGGCGCTGCAACCGGCGGTGGAACGGGCCTTCGGGATCCACCTCGCTGCGCGCCCCCCCAGCGCCACCGAGCTCGGCTACCTCGCCGCCGTGATCGGTGCGGCGCTCGCCATCGGCCTCGTGCCCGCGTGGCGCGCGTATCGCAACTCGCTCGCCGACGGGCTCACCATCCGCATCTGACGCCGTGGCCGACGACCTCGCCCGCCTCTTCGTCGCCCTCCCCCTCGCGCCGCCGGTCGAGCCCCCGCTGGGCCGCCTGCTGGCCCGCCTGCGCGAGGATCGGGGCGACGCGGTCCGCTGGGTGGCGCCGGCCACGGTACACCTCACGCTGGTGTTCCTGGGCGACACGCCCCGCGCGCGCATCCCGGCGCTCGAGCCCGCGCTGACCGCGGCGGGGGCGGCGGCGCCCCCGCTCGAGCTCACGGTGGGCGAACCGGGCGGCTTTCCCGACGCCGGGCGTGCGCGCGTGCTGTGGCTCGGCGTGGAGGAGTCGGCGCCGCTGCAGCGGGTCCATGCGACGCTCGGCGCGGCGTTGCGCGGTGCCGGCTTCAGGGTCCCCGACGAGCCGTTCCGCCCGCACCTCACCCTGGGTCGGGCCCGGCACGCGCCCGTCGCGCTCGACGAGCCCCTGCGCGCCCGGCTGGCCCCGCTCCGTGGCCTCGCGTGGACGGCCGGCGCACTGCACCTCTACGAGAGCCGCCCGGGCCCCGGCGGCCCGAGCCACACCGTCCTGGCCCGCGTCCCCTTCACCGGCGCCTGACGCACGAGCGCCCCGGCCGAGGCGACCGGGGCGCCGGCATCCTCAGGCCATGGGCGCCTCAGGCGCGCTCCGCGGCGAGGCGTCGTGCGTCGTTCCGCTTCCGCACCACCGCATACAACTGGATCAGCAGCCCGAGCGTCAGCACCAGGCCCACCATCACCCCCGCCAGCACCGGCACCGAGGTCCCGCCCTTGAAGACGGCGAGCGTGCACACCGCCACCAGCACCACCGTCGGCACCTCGTTCAACCAGCGCAGCTGGTGGTCGGTGAAGCGGGTCACGCCCTCCGCCAGCTCGTGCATCGTGCGCTGCATGTAGAAGTGGAACGCCACGAGCACCGCGAGGAAGGCGAGCTTCGCCCATAGCCACGGCTGCTGCATCAGCACCGGGTTGAGCACGATGAGCCCGGTCCCCGACGCGAAGGTCATCACGAGCGCCGGCGCGTTGATGATGTTGGCCAGCCGCGACTCCATCAGCTCGAAGGTCCGCGCCATCGCGCGGCCGGTGTCGTCACGCCGCAGCAGCGCCTCGGTGTGGTACACGAAGAGCCGCGGCAGGTAGAAGAGCCCGGCCATCCAGCTCACGAAGGCGACGAAGTGGAAGGTCTTGAGTGCCAGGTACCACATGCTCACTCCCATGCTCGGGATGGCGCGCCGCCGGGGGCCCAGGCGAGCGCGAACTCGCAGGCCGCGTCGCCGCGGGCGAGGCAGCGCACCTCGCGGGCCGTGGCCGCGGGCGCCAGCAGCGCCCGGCCGAGTCCCTCGAAGGTGCCGGCGTAGAAGGCGCACCACGGCCCGGCGGCCACGGTGCCGCGGCAGAGCGGGCACGCCCCGATCCGAATGTGCACGCCCCCGGGGACGGGCCGCCAGTCGAACCGCCCGCTGCCCGCGAAGGTCCAGGCGTGGCGGGCGATGGCGCGGAACAGCAGCCGCGCCGCCACCGGCGCCGGAAGCCACCGCAGGATCGCCGCGGCCGGGCCGGGGATGCGATGGGCCAGCAGGTAGCGCGCGGTGCGCAGGCCGGCGTCACGCTGGATCGCGTCGGCCGCCGTGGCGCCCAGCCGGGCATCGAGGCCGGCGAACAACCGGCGCACGTCGTCCTCGGGGACCATCTGCGCGGGGGGACGCTCGGCGTGGTGGCCGAGGCCGAAGGACTCGAAGAGGCGTCGCGCGTCGGACTCGCCGACGCGGTCCCGCAGCGCGGCAAGGGTCTGGAGGATCGCGTTCGGCCCGATGCGCGCCGCCGCCGCGTGGCCGTCCCGGCCCGGTGCCGGGCCCGCGGCGCCGGGCACCGGCACGACCGCGGTCATACGCCGCGGCTGAGCCGCATGGTGGAGGCGCCGCCGTCGAGGTAGGCGTCGAACGCCGCGCAGAGGTTGCGCAGGAAGAAGCGGCCGTACGGCGTCACCGCCACGTGGTCGCCCTCCACGGCCACGAGCCCCTCCGACTCCCACGACAGGAGCCCCTCCATGGCACCCGCGAGCGGACCGTCGCGCTCGGCGAGCGGGAGCCGCAGGTCGCACATGAGCCGCAGGATCGCGGCCCGTCGGCGCTGGTCGTCGTCGCTCAGCACGTGCCCGCGGATGACGGGCAGCCGCCCCTGCGCCACCGCGGCCTCCCAGTCGGGGACCTTCGACTCCGACTGGACGAACCGCCCCTGCACCTCGCCGATCCCGCTCGCGCCGAACGCGAGGAGGGTGGACGTGACGCGCGTGGTGTAGCCCATGAAGTCGCGGTGCAGACGCCCCTCGCGCTGGGCCACGGCGAGCGGGTCGTCGGGGCGCGCGAAGTGGTCGAGCCCGATCCAGGCGTACCCCGCCTCGCCGAAGCGCCGGACCGCGAGCTGGAAGAGCGCCAGCCGGGCCTCGGCGCCGGGGAGCTCCGCCTCGTCGATCGCCTTCTGGTGCGGCTGCATCCACGGCACGTGCGCATAGCCGAAGCAGGCCACCCGATCCGGCTCCAGCGCGAGCACCTCGCGGATCGACCGCTCGAACGTCTCCGGCGTCTGGCGCGGGAGGCCGTACATCAGGTCGAGGTTCACGCTCTCGAACCCCGCGGCACGGGCCATCCCCACCGACTCGCGCACGAGATCGAGCGACTGCAGGCGCCCAATGGCCCGCTGCACGCCGGGATCCACGTCCTGCACGCCGAAGCTGATGCGCCGGAAGCCCAGCTGCTGCAGCGTCTGCACCTGAGTCCAGCTGGCCTGCCGCGGGTCGGCCTCGACCGAGGCCTCCGTGTCGGGGCCCAGCTCGAAGTGGGCGCAGAGCAGCTCGCCCAGCCGCTCGAGCTGCGGATCGGAGAGGTAGTTGGGCGTGCCGCCGCCAAGGTGCAGCGACACGACCGGCAGCCGACGGCCGATCGCCGCCGCCACCCGCCCCACCTCCTCCTCCAGCCGGTCGAGATAGCGGTCCACCCGCTCGGCTCGATGGGTGACCGTCGCGTTGCAGCCGCAATAGAGGCAGCGCACCGCGCAGAACGGCAGGTGGACGTACACGCCCACCGGCTCGGGCCCGGCCCGGCCCAGGTCGGCGAGCGCGAGCCGATACTCGGCCTCGCCGAACTCCCTGCTCCAGACCGGCACCGGCGGGTAGCTCGTGTACCGCGGCACGGGCCGGTCGAGCCGGCGGACCGTCTCGGTGAACTCCTGCGGCAGGGGGAGCGCCGTCATCGGAGTGGCATCCTGAGCTGGGGGACGGCGCCGGACCGGATCCGGCGCCCTGGCGGGCTGCGTCGCCGCAGCGCTCCCCCCAGATTGTCAGCCGCGTGGTGAAGGAATGATGAAGGGACCGTTATTGGGCCCTCATGGCGTGGCCGCGTACACCGGCTCGACCCCCATGTTCTGCATCATGAACGCGTACAGGTCGGCGGTCTCGTCGAGCCGCTTCGCCGTGCTCACCGCGCCATGGCCCGACTTCGTCTCGATGCGGATCAGCACCGGCGTGGTCCCGGCATGCGCCCGCTGCAGCGTGGCGGCGAACTTGAAGGAGTGCGCGGGCACCACGCGGTCGTCGTGGTCGGCGGTGGTGACCATGGTCGCGGGGTAGTCGGTGCCCGGCTTCAGGTTGTGCAGCGGCGAGTACCCGCGGAGGTAGCGGAACATCTCCGGGCTCTCCTCGCTCGTGCCGTAGTCCGCCGCCCAGTTCCAGCCGATCGTGAACTTCTGGTAGCGCAGCATGTCCATCACCCCGACGGCGGGCAGCGCCACGCGGCAGAGCTCCGGCCGCTGCGTCATCATCGCGCCGACGAGCAGGCCCCCGTTCGACCCGCCCTGCCAGGCGCAGCGCGCCGGCGAGGTGTACCCGTTGGCCTGCAGCCACTCGGCGGCCGCGATGAAGTCGTCGAAGACGTTCTGCTTGTTGAGCTTCATCCCGGCCTGGTGCCAGCGCTCGCCGTACTCGCCGCCGCCCCGCAGGCTGGGCTGCGCGTACACCCCGCCCTGCTCCAGCAGCGCGACGACGAGCGGGTTGAAGCTCGGCCCGAGCGAGATGTTGAAGCCGCCATAGCCGTAGATCAGCGTGGGGCGCTGCCCGTCGAGGCGGAGTCCCTTCTTCGCCACGATGAACATCGGGATCCTCGTCCCGTCCTTCGACGGGTAGAAGACCTGCCGCGTCTCGTACGCCGACGCGTCGAAGGGGACCGTCGCCTGCCGGTAGAGCGTGGACTGCCCCGTCCGCACGTCGTACTTGTACGTCGTGGGGGGGACGGTGAACGAGCTGAAGGTGTAGAACACCACCTGGTCGTCGCGCTCGCCGTTGAAGCCGCTCACGAGCCCGATCCCGGGCAGCCGGACCTCGCGCTCGCGCGACCCGTCGAGGCGGTACACGACCACCTGGTGCGCCGCGTCCTTCCGGTAGGTCGCGATCAGCCGGCCGCCGACGAACGAGACCCCGTCGAGCACGTGCTCGCCCTCGGGGATGACCGTCCGCCACGCGGCCGGCGCCGGGGTCGCCGGGTCGATCAGGACGACCTTGTAGTTCGGCGCGTCGCGGTTGGTGTAGACCAGCAGCTTCCCGTCCACGTGGTCCACGAGGTCGTGCGAGAACTCGAAGTCGGTGACGATCGGCCGGAAGGCGGTCTCCCCGCGGCCGAGGTCGCGCACGTGGAGGGCGTTGCCGTCCTTCCCCCGCCCGCGGTCGCTGATGCTCAGCGCGACGATCCGCTCGTCGTCCGTCACGGAGACGAGGTGGAACCGCTGCGGGTTGGCCTTGTCCTCGTACACCAGCTCGTCCTGCTCCTGCGGCGTGCCGAGCCGGTGGTAGTACACCATGTGGTCGGCGTTGCGGCCGGAGAGCGCCTTGGTGGTGTCCGCGGGCGCGGGGTACCGGCTGTAGTAGAAGCCGTCGCCGCGCCACGCGAGGCTCGAGACCTTCACCCAGCGGATGCGGTCGTCGAGGGTGCGCCGGCCAGCGACCTCCATGACCCGGTACTCCTGCCAGTCGGAGCCGCCGACCGACAGGCCATACCCGAAGTAGCGACCGTCGCGCGAGAGGGCCGCGGCGCCGAGGCGCGTGGTGCCGTCGGTCGAGAGGGTGTTGGGGTCGATCAGCACCTCGGGGGCGCCGTCGAGCCCGCGCTGGATGTAGAGCACCGACTGGTTCTGCAGCCCCTCGTTCCTCGAGAAGGTGTACCACGGCCCGCGGTGGCTCGGCGCGCCGATCTTGGGATAGTTGAAGAGCTGCTCGAGGCGCTGCCGCAGCCGGGCGCGGAACGGGATGCGCTCGAGGTAGCCGAAGGTGACGGCGTTCTGCGCCTGCACCCACGCGCGGGTCGCGCTCGCCGTGTCGTCCTCGAGCCAGCGGTACGGGTCGGCCACGCGCTCGCCGAAGTACTCGTCGGCGTGGTCCACCGCCTGCGTCTCCGGATAGGCGAGCCGCTGCTGCCCCGCGAGCGGCGCCGCGGCCAGGCACGCCAGCGCCAGGGCGACCGCCGGGATCCTGCCCGTCATCCTCGTCTGCATCGAAGGCCCTCCCGCCTCTCGGGGTGTCACGGCGCGGCCGGCGCGAGCAGGGTCACGCCGGCGTAGAAGTTCCGGCCCGGTGCCGGCTCGAGCACGCGGCCGCCGGCGCCGTTGATGACCACGCTGCTCACGTACCGCCGGTTCAACAGGTTGACCACGCCAACGTACGGCCCCAGCGCGGTCCCCGCGACCCCCCGGCGCCAGCCGAGCCGGATCGTGGTCACCCCGGCGCCCCAGTTGCCGACACGCTGCGCCGGGGTGTTGGCGTCGTCGGTGAACTGGCCGCTGCTGATGGTGTGGTCCACGTCGGCCGAGACGCCGGCGAGGGGCTCGGCGCGCAGGCCGAGCCGCAGGAAGTTGGCGGGGATCCCCGGCAGGGCGTTGCCGTCGTAGCGGACCGTGTCCGCCCCGGTCACCACGGCGTAGTCGCGGAAGCGATAGTGCGCCCAGGTCCACGCGCCGAGCAGGCGGAGGCGGCGCGAGACCGCCGCCGTCGCGCCGACCTCCGCGCCGTCGTTGCGCACGCGGCCGGCGTTGGTGAAGAAGCTGCGCCCCCCGATCTCGCGGTACTGCACGATCGCGTCGCGGATCTCGACGCGGAAGAGCGCCGCCTGCCAGGTGAGCGCCGTCCCGAGCCGTCCGCGGGCGCCGACCTCCCAGTTCACCGCCCGCTGCGGCTGCAGGTCGGGACTCAGCCCGCCCTCGCCGGAGGGCCGGATCGCGAGCTCGGTCAGCGTGGGCGTCTCGAACGACGACGCCACGGAGAGGTACGGCGCCACGGCGGGCGCGGCGTCCCACGCCACGCCGCCGTTGCCGCTCCATGCGGCCATGTCGCGCGTGCCGCTGTTGTCCTCGCCGTCGGCGAGGTAGCGATCGGTCGCGCCGAAGCGGAACGCGTCGAACCGCGCGCCGCCGGCCAGCGTCACGCGCGGGGCGGGCGACCACCGGAGCTGGGCGAACGGCCCCACCTGGGCGACGCGCTCCGCCTGATCGAGGAGGACGGTGTCGGTCGGCACGCCGCCGCGCGAGCGGTAGTTCGTGCGGTCGTCCCACTGCGCCTGCGCGTCGAGCCCCAGCGTGAGCATCGGCGCGCGGGCGCCGCCCAGGGGACGCGTGCCGCTCAGGCGGGTGCCGAGCACGTCGCGATCGAAGTCCACGAAGGTGCCGATCGCGGGGCCTGGCGCGATGGTGGACGGGGTGGCGGTGGCGTTGTCCACGCGCCGCAGGTACCCGAAGACCGACGCCACGAACGCGCCCCCGCGCGCGTCCCCTCGGCGCAGCGCCACGCCGAGCTGCGCCTGCCGGCTCGCCTTGTCGGAGCCGCGGAGGATGTTGGCGGGGGCGGCGCTGTCGGGGTTCGCCTCGTACTCCGCGAAGGTCAGGGCGCCCGGGTTGCCCGCGCGCGGGGCGTCGGCGGCGTTGAGCCGGACGGTCAGCGAGGCGGCGCTGCCCAGCGCCCAGCCCGTGGCCGCGTTCACCTGGTAGGCCGCCGCCCGGCTCTGCTCGCGGAAGCCGTCCCAGGCGAACGCGGACGCCGAAACCGTCGTCCATCCTGCCCCGTGGCGGAGGGAGAGCCACCCCTGCCCCTTCGCGAGCCCGAAGGAGCCCCCCTCCAGCACCACCCCCTGCCCGAGCGACGCCTCCGCGGGGGGCTCCGAGCGCAGCGCGATGACGCCGCCGGCCGCGTTGCCATAGAGCGACGACGCGGACCCGCGGAGGATCTCGACGCGCCCGATGTTCGCCAGCTCGAGGTTGGTGAACTGGCTCTGGCCGTCGGGGGTGGTCTGCGGGATGTCGTCGATCAGGATCATCAGGCCGCGCGTCCCGAAGGCGGCGCGGCTCCCGAAGCCCCGGATGGAGATGCGCTGGTCGAGGGAGTAGTTGTAGCGGTTGGCGACGTACACGCCCGGCACGTTGGCGAGCGCCTCGTCGAGGCCCAGCGTGGGCTGCGCGAGCCGGATGGCCCGCGCATCCAGCGTGCTCACCGCTCCCGCGACCTGGCGCTCCGGCAGGGCGTTGCGCGTCACCGACACGGTGACGTCGGGCAGCCGCGCGGCCGAGTCGGCGCGCGCCGGGTCGGCGGGGCCTTGGGCGTGCGCGGGCCGGCCGAGGCCCGCGAGGAGCAGCGCGAGCGCGGCGATCGGGAGGCGTCGCATGGCGCGGGGACGATAACAGGTGGCGGAACCTGCCCGGCGCGCGAAGGGCGGGCACCCCGCGGGGGCCCGCCCTCGGCGCGCCGGCGCAGCGGCGCTCAGCGCACGAAGAGCATGTCCCGGTAGGTCGGCACCGGCCAGAACTCGGCCGTCGTGACCGTCTCCAGGTGGTCCACGGCGGCGCGCACCTCGTCCATCGCCGGGATCACCCGGGCACGCAGGTGCTTCGCGTGCCGCATCGGGTCGTCGTCGTGGTGCGCCATCGCCGTCTCGAGGACGCCGATCGCGTCGCGGAGCCGGTTGGCGTAGCCCACGAACCGCTCGAGCGCGCCCTTCTGCTCCGGGCACGGGACCCCGGCGGCCTGCGTGGACGACACCGCCTCGGCGAGGAGCGCCTGGTGCTGGAGCGCGGCCGGCAGGAACTGCGTGCGGGCCATGTGGGCCATCGTCTCGGCCTCGATCATGACCTGCTTCACGTAGCGCTCGACGAAGATGTGGAAGCGGCTCTCGACCTCGGCCTTGCTCAGCACGCCGTAGCGGCGGAAGAGGTCCACGTTCTTCTTCGCCACGAGGGCCGGGAGCGCCTCGACGGTGTGCCTGAGGTTGGGCAGCCCGCGCCGCGCCGCCTCCTCGTGCCACTCGGCCGAGTAGCCGTCGCCGTCGAAGAGCACCCGCTTGTGCGCCTTGATGACCTTCTTGAGCACGCCGAGCACCGCCTGCTGCAGCTTCGCGTCGCTCGGGTTCCGGCCGGCCGCCTTCTCGAGTTCGGTCGCCATGACGTCGAGCGACTCGGCCACGATGGTGTTCAGCACCGTGTTGGGCCACGCGATGCTGGCGGTCGAGCCGACGGCCCGGAACTCGAACTTGTTGCCCGTGAAGGCGAACGGCGAGGTGCGGTTGCGGTCGCCCGAGTGCCGCGGGAGCTGCGGCAGCGTGCGCGCCCCGAGGTCGAGGGTGCCGCCGCGGAGGGTGCGCTTCGGCAGCCCCGCCTCGACCTGCTCGAGGATGTCGGAGAGCATCTTCCCGAGGAAGATCGAGATGATCGCGGGCGGCGCCTCGTTCGCGCCGAGCCGGTGGTCGTTGCCGGCGGAGGCGATGGAGGCGCGCAGCAGGTCGGCGTGCAGGTCCACGGCGCGGATCACGGCGCAGAGGAACACGAGGAACTGCATGTTCGTGTGCGTGTCGTCGCGCGGGTCGAGCAGGTTGACGCCCGTGTCGGTCGCCATGGACCAGTTGTTGTGCTTGCCCGAGCCGTTGATCCCCGCGAACGGCTTCTCGTGCAGGATCGCGCGGAGCCCGTACTTCGGCGCCACCCGCTTGAGCGTCTCCATCAGGAGCATCTGGTGGTCGCTCGCGATGTGGCTCGTCTCGAAGATCGGGGCGATCTCGTACTGGGCCGGCGCCACCTCGTTGTGGCGGGTCTTCACCGGCACGCCGAGCCGGTAGAGGCTCTCTTCCACCTCGGCCATGAAGGCGAGGACGCGCGGCGGGATCGAGCCGAAGTAGTGGTCCTCGAGCTGCTGGTGCTTCGGCGGCTTGGCGCCGAAGAGGGTGCGCTCCGCGGTCACGAGGTCCTGCCGCTCGAAGAAGAGCTCCTCGTCCACGAGGAAGTACTCCTGCTCCGGGCCGACGGTGGTGAAGACGCGGGTGACCCCCTTGTCGGTGCCGAAGATCCGCAGCACCCGGAGCGCCTGCTCCGAGAGCGCCTCCATCGAGCGCAGCAGCGGGATCTTGGTGTCGAGCGCCTCGCCGTTCCACGAGACGAAGGCGGTGGGGATGCAGAGGGTGACGTTGTTCTCGCCGCGGACCAGGAAGGCGGGGCTCGTCGGGTCCCACGCGGTGTAGCCGCGGGCCTCGAACGTGGCGCGGAGCCCGCCCGAGGGGAAGCTCGAGGCATCGGGCTCGCCCTGCACGAGGTCGCCGCCGCCGAAGTTGTACACCACCCCGCCGGCGCCGTCCGGCGAGGCGAGGGCGTCGTGCTTCTCGGCGGTGAGGCCCGTGAGCGGCTGGAACCAGTGCGTGAAGTGCGTCGCCCCGTTCTCGATCGCCCAGTCCTTCATGGACGCGGCGACGATGTCGGCGACCGCGGGGTCGAGCGGCTCGCCGTGGTCGATGGTGCGGACGAGGCTCTTGTAGACGTCCTTGGGCAGGCGCTGGCGCATGAGCGCGCGCGAGAAGACGTCTGCGCCGAAGATCTCGTCGATGCGCGCCGGGGTGGCGCCGTTGCCGGAGGTGCTCACTGGTCTCGCTGCCTCGCCGAACACGGGGGTGGACGCACCGGCACGGCCCGGTGCAGGACTGCACGCCGGATCCTGCGGGAACTGCACGGACGCCGGTGCGCTCGGGCGACCCTCGCGGATCGCGACGGGCCGAAAATGCCGGGCCGGTGCAGAAAACGCAAATCGGGCGCGACATCCGGGCGCACCGGCCGTGCCGGCCGCCCGCGAGACTCCCCGCCCTGCTGCCGGCCCGGCCCGCGCCCGCTACCTTCCCGCCCAACCCTGACCGCGCGGAATCCCCATGGGTCGCCTCGTGCTCGGTTTCATCCTGCTGGTCGTCTCCCTCGTCGTCCTCACGACCGCCGCCGGCCTCGAGAAGGGCGGCGGCGCCGGCGGCCGGCTCGCGAAGCTCGTGGGCCGGCTGCTGCTCGCCGTCGCCGCCGTGACGCTCCTCACCTCGTCGGTGGTGGTGATCGACGCCGGCCAGGTCGGCGTCCAGCACGCCTTCGGCGCGGTGAGCCCCACCCCGCTCTATCCCGGCGTGCGGGTCGTGCCGCCCTGGGCGAGCGTGGAGCGCTACTCCACCCGCGAGGAGTCGTGGCCGGCGGGCGGCGAGGAGGTGGAGCGGATGGCGGCCCTCTCCAGCGAACAGATGGGGATGTCGGTGGACGTGGCGGTGCGCTGGCAGATCGACCCCGCCAGCGCCCCCCGCATCTTCACCGAGCTGGGCACCCAGGACCAGATCGAGACCGTGGTGCTCAACGCGATCCGCAACGGCGTGCGCGACGGGATGGTGCGCTTCTCGATCAACGACATCGCCGAGCGGAACCGGATCGCCTCCGCCATGCAGGCGGAGGTGGACTCGGCCCTCGTCACCCAGCCGCGCGCGGGGGGCGAGCCGTTCCGCATCGCGCAGCTGACCGCCTTCTTCCTGCGCGACCTGCAGCCCCCCGAGCAGGTCGTGCGCGCGATCAACAACAAGATCGCGCAGGAACAGCAGATCCAGACCGAGAAGCACCGCGTGGAGGTGGCCCGGCTGCAGTCCGACCAGCAGCGGCTGCTGAACCAGACCCTCACCCCCGAGGCGCTGACGAAGCAGTACCTCGAGGTGCTGCACGACATGAAGGGCTCCGACAACCTCGTGATCTTCGTCCCCACCGAGGGCGGGATGCCGATGCTCAACCTGGGCGAGCTGCGGAAGGCGCTGCGGGGCGGCGCCCAGTAGGCAGGTTACCCCTCCACGAACGACGGCGGGCCCGGTCCCCCGCGCGGAGGGCCGGGCCCGTCGTCGTCAGGCCGGCCGGCGGGGCGCCGGCCCGGCCTCAGTGCCTGTGCGCCGCGGCCGCGTCGTCGTCGTGCTCCTCCTCCTCGCCCGCCGCGGGCTGGTGCACGTGGTGCGAGTGCATCATCGCCATCTCGCCCACGCTGTTGCCGTCCATCAACTGGTTGGCCAGGTCGGCGCGGTAGTCGGCGTTGGTCGTGTCCACGCCGGGCCACCTCGTGCCGCGGGCCGGGAGAAAGAGCCCGGCCACCACGCCCATGCCGCCGAACGGGATCGTCTGCCCGGTGGGGTTGTCGTAGACGACGGTCACCCGGTAGGTGTGCGACCGGTCGATCGGCACGCCCATGCGGTTCCAGCGGTAGAAGCGCTGGACCGGCATCTCCTTCACGCCGCCCAGGCTGTCGAGGATCGGCTCGCCGCGCCAGATCACCTCGCCGGTCGTCGCGTCGGTGAACTCGAGGTACTTGGCGAAGTCGTGCACGTGCCCGCCGATGCCGACGAGCGTGCCCGACACGGCGGGCTGCGCCTCGTACGACGTCTCGGAGCGGCCGGGGGGGAGGTCGAACGACTTGATGCCGCCGTCGCCCCCCACCGGGAACTTCGTGTCGAGCTGCCACGCGTAGGCGTGGAAGAACGGCGTCGGGCCGCCCCCCTTCCTGAAGGTGAAGACGACGCGCGCCTTCACCCCCGGGAGCACCTGCGGCTCCGGGTTGTGGAGCATCGCCTTGATGAGCAGGCGCTGCCCTTCCCAGAGCGGCATCCCGACCAGCATCGGGTTCACCGACGGGCTGCCGGTCTCCTTGCTCGCGGCGAGGAGCCGCAGGGCGATCGGCGCGAAGAGCTCGCGCCGGCCCGGATCGATCACGTTGAGGTGGTGGAGCCGGGCGATCGGCAGGATCGTGCCGTTCGCGTCCACCGCCTCGACGCGGAAGCCGGAGACGAAGCCCGTCACCGGCACGTCCACCCGCTGGATCGGCGTGACGATCATCCCCTCGTGGTCGGCGGAGCCGGCCGGGATGTCGATGGGGTTCATCTCGAGCACGAGCTCGCCGCGGGACTCGTCGAAGGTGGCCGTGGCGGCGGGCAGCGAATCGAGCCCCACCTGCACGATCTCGGGGGCGGGGGCGCCGCCGCACGCGGCGAGGGCCGCGGCGGCGACGGGAAGGAGACTGCGGATGCGGATCATCGCGACTCGTTCGGGGTCAGGCCGCCGGCCCATCGTGCCACGCGCGCCGAGCCCGGCGGGGATCGGCGCGCGGTTGGGGAGACCAGCGGACAGGGAGGGATTCGAACCCTCGATACCGTTGCCGGTATACCGGTTTTCGAGACCGGCGCCTTCAGCCACTCGGCCACCTGTCCGGGCGGGGCGAAAGTAACCCGGGACGCAGGTGGGCGCCACTCGCGGGACGCCGCCGTCGCCGGCGATCGTCCGCTCTATGGATCGCGCACGAAAGTTCGATTTGCCTGGCGACCCGGCCGTGCCGATCGTGCTCGGCACGACGGCGCCGGTGCCGTCGCCGACTCGACCCAGGAGGACCGCATGACCACGATCCGCCGCGAGCGCGCCCCCGAAGGGATGCCTGCGCCGCTGTCCCCGAGCCCTGCCCGACCCCTCGCTCCCGCGCCGGTGGAGGTGCACCACGACCGGCTCGACGAGCACCACCTCGATGCCGCGCGGCTGCTGCGGGACGCCCTGCGCCGCACCGCCGGCGTCCCGCCGACCGCGCGCGACGACCTTGCCCTTGCCGTGCGACAGGCTGACCTGCAGCTGCGCGGCGCCCGCTACCGCGCGCTGGCGATCGAGGAGGAGCTGCACGGCTCCGCCCGCCGCGCGACGGCCCGGCCGATACGCCTCCTCTCGGCCGCGCACCTCGAGGCGCGGCGGCACCTCGCGGCGGCGGAGGCCCTGCTCACCGCGCCCTGCGTGGACCTCGAGCTCGTCCGGGGCGCGCTCGCCCGGCTGTTCGCCGCGATCGGCCGCGCCGACCAGGCGCACTACTACCTGAGGCACGCGCGCGCCGCGGCGGCCTGACCGGCCCGCACCGGGCCGCGCGGCACCCCGGGGGCGCCGCGAGGCGCCCCCGGGCGTCCGGCACGCGCCCCATCAGGCCAGCAGCACCCGCCGGGCGACGTCGGCGACCAGGCCGGCCGCGCCGCCCGGCAGCCGCCGCTCCATCGTGATTGCATAGAAGCGCACGCGCGCCCCCGGCACCTCGCCGAGGGCGCGGGCGCCGTAGCGGCCGCGCACGTCCTCGCGCACGACTGTCGGGAGCGCGAACAGGCCATGCCCGTGCAGCCCGACGAGCTTGAGCAGCGCGCTGTCCTCGAGCTCGGCGACGATGCGCGGCCGCAGCTGTGCGCCCGCCAGCCAGGTCTCGAGCAGCTGACGCACGACGGTGCCCTGCGCGGGCATGAGGAAGGGCGCGCCCGCCAGGGAGCGCGGGAACCTCCCGCGGAGCGCACGGGCGAGCGCCGGCGCGGCGAAGATCGTCAGGCCCGACTCGCCGAGCTCGTGGGAGTGGGCACGCGTCGCCACCCGCCCGCTCGGCGGCGCATCCAGGAGCACCAGGTCGAGGCGGTGGTCCGCAAGCGCGTCGAGGAGCGAGCCCTGGGTGCCCTCGCGCACCACCACCTTGGGCGGCGACTCGAGCGCCAGCACCGGCGCCAGCAGGCGATAGGCGAGCAGCTTGGGCACGCCGTCCGCGACCCCGATCCGCACGTGCCCCGCGCGCCCGGTCGGCAGGCCGGCGAACGTGTCGTGCACCTCCCGCTCGAGCGTGAACACCTCCTCCGCGAAGCGGAGCAGCACGCGCCCCGCCTCCGTGAGCCGCTGCTCGCGGCCGCGCCGCTCGAACAGGGGCGCGCCCACCGCCCGCTCGAACTGGCGCAGCTGCGCGCTGACCGTCGGCTGGGTCAGGTTGAGCGCCCGGCTCGCGTCGGTCACGCTGCCCAGCCGGGCGACGGTCCAGAAGTACCGGAGGTGGTTGTAGTTGAGCGTCCCGCGCAGGGCGTGACCGGGCGCCGTCACGGGCGGAGCTCGCCGGTCGGTGCGTGCTGCCGCATCACGGCGAGCACGCGCAGGGTGAGGTCCGCCGACGGATCCACCACCGTGAGCTCCCCGAGCGACTCCAGCTCGACGATGGCCGTCCAGCCCTCCCGCTGCCGCACCTCGCGCATGGCGCGCAGGATGCGGCCGAGGAGCGGCTTGCGCAGGGCGTCGCGCCGCTGGCTCACCGCGCCGTGCAGCTGCTGCACCATGTCCTCGAGCTGCAGTTCACGCGCGCGGAGGTGGAGCACCGCCGCCTCCCGCTGTACCGGCGAGAGACCGGGCTGGGCCTCGGCGAACGACTCGAGGGCCGCGCGCAGCGAGTCGGTCGCCTGGCGCACGAGCGCCTCCGCCTCCTCGACCTGCGCGGCGAGGCGCCGGTCGGCGACGTCGCGTCCCGGGACCGAGTCGAGGAGCAGCGAGACGCTGACGAATCCGATCCGCGCGGGCTCCGCCCGGCGGGACGCGGACTGCGCCGCGCCGACCGCCGGCGCGGTCACCACGGCGAGTGCCAGCAGCAGGAAGTGACGCAACGGAACACCTCCGGGGGCTGGGGCCCCGGTCGGGGCGTCCGCCGCGATCGCGACGAGACCGACCGGGACCCGCATGAGACATCATGGGTCCGGGTCGGTCTCGCGCGCTGCCGACGGCAGTCCGGCGACCGGAGCGCTCGCGCTCGGGCTGACGATCGCCGGGCCCCGCCGGTGGGCGGGGGGCTACTCCCCGATCCCCGAAGGCTATCCGGCGTCGGCGTGAGGTCAATACCTAATTGTTGATGATATCCATCGAAATCGGCTATGTACCCACGGCGCGGCCGCCGCCGAGCCCGGCGAGCACCCGCGCCAGGCGGCGCTCGACGAGCGCGACGTCGAGCGGCTTCAGCAGGTAGTCCGTGATCCGGAGCGCGATGAGGCGCTCGATCACCTCGCGGCCGCTCACGGCGCTGATCGCCACGACCGGCAGGTCGGCGGTCGCGGGATCGGCGCGCAGGGTCTCGAGCACGCGGAGGCCGCCGACTTCCGGCAGCCCGATGTCGAGGAGCAGGAGGTCCGGCCGATCCCGGCCGACCGCCGCCAGTGCCTCGCGGCCATCCGCCGCCTCGCCCACGACGCAGTGCAGGTTCCGCTCCAGCAGGTGCCGGAGCAGGCGGCGCACCGGCGGATCGTCCTCGGCCAGCAGCACTCTCGTCATGGTGCACGCCCCCTTTCCGCCCAGTATCGGACAGGGCGCGCGGAACTTGAGGCGCCTACCGGCGGGCCCGGAAGAAGCCGAGGAGCAGCGCGCCGCACTCGGCCTCCATGACCCCGCCGACGACCTCGGGCCGGTGGTTGAGGCGCGGGTGGCGCAGCAGGTCGAAGACCGACCCCGCCATCCCGGCGCGCGGGTCCCAGGCCCCGA
>Ga0073932_1002774_pt1 | contig 25777 bp, 24 predicted proteins | sample DewCreD2012metaG_FD_76967 | JGI IMG/M metagenome (GOLD analysis project Ga0073932, IMG submission 76967) | Hot spring sediment bacterial and archeal communities from British Columbia, Canada, to study Microbial Dark Matter (Phase II) - Dewar... ...
CAGATCGAGCAGGTGCTCATGAACCTCTACGTCAATGCAGGGCAGGCCATGCCCAACGGAGGCCACCTCTATCTCAAAACGGAAAACTTCATTCTCGATGAGACCTATATCCGGCCTTACGCCGTGAAACCGGGCAGGTATGTCCAAGTGACTGTCAGGGATACGGGCGTGGGCATGGATTCCGAGACCCAGGAGCGCATCTTTGAGCCTTTCTTCACCACCAAGGAGATGGGGAAGGGAACCGGCCTGGGTCTTGCGGCGGCTTACGGCATTGTCAAAAATCACGGGGGCTTCATCAATGTGACAAGCGAGAAAGGACGGGGCAGCACCTTCGAGATTCTGCTTCCGGCCTATGAAGAGGAAGGAAAGGACAGGTCCGAGGAGTCCCTCCTCGCAATGGAAAAAGGGACTCCGAGGAAAACCGTGCTCCTGGTCGACGATGAAGAGATGGTGGCGAGCGTCGGAAAGGAGCTCCTGGAAACCCTAGGATATGAGGCGCTCGTGGCAGCAACCGGAGAAGAGGCCCTGAACATCTACCGGGCGCACTGGGATCGGATCGATCTGGTGGTGCTGGACATGATCATGCCCGGCATGAGCGGGGCTGAAACGTACGGCCGGCTGAAGCGCGTGAACCCGGAGGCCCGGGTTCTCCTCTCCAGCGGGTACAGTCTGGATGTTGAAGCGGAAAAGATGTTGCGGAACGGCTGCCGCGGTTTCATCCAGAAGCCCTACAGCATGAAAGCCCTGGCGGCGAAATTGAGAGAAGCCCTAACCTAATGCTTCCCTGATCTTCTTGGTGAGTTCGTGAACCAGGAACGGTTTCTGAACAAAAGCACGACAACCCTGTGCCAGCATTCTTGAGGCAACCCCCTCCGCGCTGTAGCCGCTGGCAAGCAAGACTTTCACTCCCGGATCCAGGGTTTTCAGGGTCTGGAAGGTCGATTCTCCACTCATATCCGGCATCACGATGTCCAGGATCACGAGGTCGATGCGGCCCCGATTCTGTTCGTAGAGGTCAAGGGCTTCACTCCCGCTGCGGGCCGTCAAGACGCGGTAGCCTTCCTTCTCGAGAATCTCCCGGGTGACGCTGAGGACCATCTCCTCGTCATCGACCAGAAGGATCGTTTCCGTGCCCCTGATAATGTCCTGGCGGCGCTCAACGCGAGGCTCCGGCCTTTTCTCGGTCGCCGGAAGGAAGAGGGAGAAGGTGCTCCCCTGGCCCTCTTCGCTTTCGACTTCGATGAAGCCCCCGTGGTTCTTCATGATGTTATAGGCTGTGGAAAGCCCCAGCCCTGTGCCTTTTCCCATGGGCTTGGTGGTGAAAAAAGGGTCGAAAATCTTTTCGATCACCCGACGGGGGATGCCGGTACCCGTGTCGGTCACACGCACCCGGACAAACCGGCCCGGTTTCAGACCGTAGGGAACAACGCTGGGGGGATCAAGCGTCGAGTTCTTGGTTTCGAGATACAGGTTGCCGCCGGCCGGCATGGCCTGCCACGCATTGACATAGAGGTTCAAGAGGACCTGCTCGATTTGTCCTGGGTCCGCTTCAACAGGCCATAGGTCTTCCTGGGGGGTGAAATGGATTTGGATTTCCTTCCTGGTCCGGCCGAACATCGTTGAACTGAGCCTCACCAGCTCGTTGAGGTCCATGACCTTGGCCTGGTATCGGCCCTCCCTGGCGAATCCCAGAACCTGTTTGGTGAGTTTGGCCGCGCTTTGTACGTAATGCTCTATGGCGTTGAGGTGCTCGGTGAAAGAAGGCGGCGCGGACCCCTCCATGAGCATCACGGAAATCCGGCCCTGGATTCCCATGAGCAGGTTGTTGAAGTCGTGGGCAATCCCTCCGGCCAGGGTTCCGATGGCCTCCATTTTCTGCGCCTGGAGGAGGAGACTTTCCAGCTTTCTCATGTCCGTGATATCGGCGCTGGAGACGACCACCTGACGGATCTTGCCCGTTTCGTCGGAAACGGGATAGAAGTGAGTGCGATAAATCCTTCCCCGGTACTCGTCCTCTGTTTGCATGGACTTGCCGGTCATGAGCACGTCGCGGGCCGCTTTGGCGCAGGACTCGGCGAGAGGGATGGGAAGAAGGTCAAAGAGGCTTCGGCCTGTAAGCTCTTCGGCCGGCAGACGCAGCCCATTGGCCAGAACGGCGTTTGCCGTCAGAATAAGCCCGTCGGAATCGATGAGGGCCAGGTTCTCGCTGATGCCGTTGATGAGAGACCGGAGCTTGGCTTCGCTTTGGCGCAGGGCCGCTTCAGCCTTTTTCTGGACCGAGATATCCTTCACATACTCGATGACGCCGATCACGCGGCCTGATTCAGCTTTGAGCGGAAAGCTGGACAGGTCGATCCAACCGGTCGGATTTTCTTCCGAAGGGTAGGGGACCACGGCACTGTGGGGCTTTCCGGAGGCCAGGGTCTTCAGGCTGGGACACCACGGGCACGGCGTCTGTCTGGCCTGATAGGCCTGGTAGCACTTCCTGCCGGCCAGGGGCTCTCCCCTGGAATACATCTTTTCCATCCACGCATTGGTACGAAGGATCTTGAGCTCATGATCAAGAACACTGATGCCATCCTGTATCGCTTCGAAGACATCCCTCAGGTTCAGGTGATCGGCAGGTCGGTCTGGCATGGATCTCGCGGGCCTCCTTGGAGGATGCACGCCCTCCGGCACAAACAGATTTCACTCGCCTTCTCCACAGGCCCCGCGCGGGAGCGCGGGGAGCTTCACTCAGAATAGCATACAAGAATCGTTTTTGAAAAGCGGCGCAGTGTAGACCCGGCGCATTCCCCAAAGCCATCCAGCTTATTCAGTGTCAAAAAGATGACACATGACGAGGAAACGGCGCTCCGGCTCTGGACAGGAAGAGAAAAACCTGCTAAAAAGCATCACGCATCGGTCGTCCGAGATCTGAACGAGGAGGTCAGGAGTCGTGATCCAGGATTCGGAGGAAAGGGAAAGGGCCCGAAGCGTTTCGCTGCAAAGGCATCAAAGGCTTGCCCGGCTTTTCAGGGAGGATCGGTTGGCCTTTGAAAGAGAAAGGAAGAGGATGATTCGAGAATTCCTTGAAAGCGTGAAAGACCCCGAGCTGCGCGAGAAGCTGTGGGCTCTTCAGAGAAGCTGGGACAAGCGAATGAAAGGGGCTGGATCCGAGCACAATCGCTTTGTCCTGGCTCAGGCTTTTTTCTGGGAGCACGTGCAGACCCAGTTCCTGCCCGCGCTCAGCCGACTCGATGCGCTTGTTCGGCAGCCTCTCCGTTAAGCCTTTTTTCGCTCATGAACCACTCCATCCAGGCCTCCAACACGCGTGCGAAGGGTTCTCCTCGCTCTCCTGCGCGGGCTGCCTCAAAAAGGGCATCGGCAACCAGCAGCTGGGCTTTCAGCGTGCAATAGCGACCTTCCCTGTCCCCGAGAGGCTTGTGGGGCCGCCCCTCCCTGTCCAACCCTTGGTCTCCCGAATCCAATGACTTCACTCCGCCGCCTCCTCCTAAATCGATCGCCTCGAAATAGAATTGCCCCTGCTCGCGCCCTTTTGAGTGGCCACAAAAGGATGCGAGTCTTCATCCGTTGAGCCAAGCTCACTTCCATAGAAGCAGGAACCATGCCAGAGGGGATGGCCGGCCCATGGTCGCGGCATTCCTCTTGCATCAATGATAAGATCGAGCATGCCCTTTAAGAGCTCACGGAGGAGAACGTGCATCGCATCAACGGCCCGGACAGATCCTCGACCCTGTTGACCGAGCTGAAGCGCCCTCCAGGCAGGCAGAAGGAGGACTTCGCAACGCGCCTGGCGGAGCAGCTCCAGATAGGAACGCTGTCCTATGCGTCCTGGAGGAGCGCAGCCAAGACAGACCCGGGCGGCAGCCGGAGAATCGCGGGCCCCCTGGCAGAGCGAGCGAGACTTGTGAATGCCGGGGGGGTCAAGGACATCTCCCGGAGGGGGAGAGCTCTTGGCAAGGAAAAAGCATCAAGCCCTGTCCCCTCTGCGGAAGACCGAAGAGCAAGCAGAGCCTCTTTGCCGAGCCGCTACAGGCGCCTGGACTGCTACGAGTTTGTGGCTGCGGTTTTAGAAGAGAACGGGATTCGCTATTACGGAAAAGACGGGGTGGGCAGAGCGTTGATCGAGAAGGCGAAAACAGAGCACAAGCCCTCCAATCACTTCCTGACCGGCGAGGGACTGACCCGGCTCCTCTCTTCCGATACGGTCACTGTGAAGGTGCAACGGGAATCCGCCCAGCAGGTCTGGGAGACGCTTGAGCCCATGCTGAAAGAGGGAGCCATTTTGTCCTTCTCTTCCAACCGATCCGGGCACACGGGCTTTGTGGGGGTCAAAGAGGGGCGCTGGGTTTTCCTCAACTCGAGCGGCAAGGCGGGCGACAAGCGTTCGTACCGGGTGAAGGAAGAGGACCTCGAGGCAGAGATCCGGACCCGTCTGGCGACAGCCAGGAAGGAGAAGATCGGCCTGAGCATAACCCTGGGCCAAGTGGATCGGGAGTTGGCGGCGGCATTCCGCAAGCCCGGTTCCTCGCTTCTGGCTGAAATGCGGAAAGGCAATGTCAACCTCCAGGCTTAAGAACGCAAAGAACCATCGTAACCATCATAACAGTTTAGCTCTTTGAAATGGATGGCTCGGGCCATGGGGGTCTCTCTAAAAACAGAACAACGAAGAGGCCACACCCCATCGGCCGGCTTTGGGCCATGGGTGAGGCGGGTGGAGGGCCACCGGGCGACTCACCATCGAATCCCCGGCTGACAGGTACCGAGGAGACCTCGCCGCCCGCCTTTGCCACCCATTCTCTGCGGAGTCTTTCCCCCACGCTCTTCGTTTTCTGTTTTTAGAGAGACCCCCATGGCCTTTTCTGTGATTATTTCAAAGAGGTAAACTGTTAAGAACCATCCATGCTTTTCTTGAACATCCCTATTGAGCGGCGCGTTCTTTCCGTCTATACTCGGGCTCCTCAGGATGTCGGAGACGCCGCCCCATGCAAGATGCACCAGGCCCATCATCCATCTCCCTCAGGCCCCGTTTAAGGGCCTTCGATTTCCTGTCCAGGGCTTCGAAGGAGTACCTGGAGCTATCCTCTGACGACAACCTTTTCCTTTATCTCGGCCGCAAAATTGCCGAGCTTGCAGGACCGAGCGCGGTGGCTGTCAGCTCGTTTGTGAAAGACACAGGTCGGTTCCAGCTTCACTGCCTTGTTCAATCCCTGGAGGCCGAGTCTCACCCAAAGGTCCAGGATGGGATGGACGTGTTTTTTCAGTCTGGAGAGCGTCTCATGGGCCACTTTCTGCTTGGAAAACTCGGGAGGGTTCAAAGCAGAGGAAGGGCAGGCTTCTCTCGGGATTTCATGGACCAGGTTCTGCGGTTGCAAGAAATCCACGGTCCGCTGAGTCTTCATGCCATCGGCTTCAGCTGGAGGAACGAAATCTTGGGAAGCGCTGTCATCATGGTCCCAAAGGGCAGGCGACTCAGGAACAGGGTCCTCACAGAGGCTTTCGCAAGGCTCGCTTCCATTGCCATCCGGCGGAGGAAGGACGAGTTCTCCCTGCGGGAAAGCGAAGAAAAATACCGGCAGCTCGTGAAGCATGCCCCCTCCGGCATCTACGAGGTGGATTTCGTGAAAGGCCGGTTCGTGGGAGTCAATGACCTCATGTGCGAGTACACGGGCTACACCAAGGACGAGCTCCTGGCGATGAGCCCTTTGCAAATCCTGGCCGAAGAGAGTAAGGGCCCTTTCCTGGACAGGATGGCCCGCGTACAACGGGGCGAAAGTGTGCCTGACACCGTGGAGTTCAAAATCCTGGGCAAGCAGGGCCGGACCTTCTGGGTCATTCTCAACGTCAGGTACTTCTGGGAACAGGGGGTGCTTAGAAGAGCCACCGTGGTCGTTCACGACATCACGGAACTCAAGCGAGCCGAGGCCGCGCTCCGGGAGTCGGAGGAAAAGCTCCATTTCCTGTCTTCCCAATTGATGAACGCCCAGGAAGAGGAAAGAAGGAGAATCGCGCGGGAGCTTCACGATCAGCTCGGGCAGGATCTCATGGTGCTCAAGCTCCAATTGAGATCCCTTCAGGAGCGGATCCGAGGGAGCGATCCCGAAGCGACTCAAGAGGTGGAACGCATTCGAGACTACATCCATGGAATTGCGGAAAATGTGCGACGTCTTTCCCGAAACCTGAGCCCTGCCATCCTGGAGGATCTTGGGTTGCAGGCGGCGCTCCGGTGGCTTATCGAGGAGGCGGAGAAGCTTTATGGTATAGACGTCACTTCGGAAATCGAGGATCTGGAAAAGGCTTTTTGCGGAGACCGAGAGATCATCCTTTTCAGGATTTTCCAGGAAGCCCTGACCAACATCGGAAAACACTCCCGGGCCACCCGCGTGCGCATTGCAAGCCGCGTGGAGGGTGGATCTTTTTCATTGGTGATTGAGGACGATGGAGTCGGACTGGATCCGGAAATAGCGCTCGCAACAAGGACAGGGAGCAATGGTTTTGGCTTGACAACCATGCAGGAGCGAGCGAGGATGCTTGGAGGCCGATTGCAGATCTGGAGCCGGAAAGGGGCCGGCTGTAAGATCCGCCTTGAAATTCCCGTTGAGTCCGGGGAAAGGAACCGGAGCGGTGCAGACCTATCGAGTCATTCTTGCGGATGATCACGTCCTGTTCCGCCAGGGCATCAAGCGCCTCCTGGGCGACATGAAAGGCATTGAGGTGATTGCCGAGGCAGGAGACGGTCTCGAGCTCCTGTCTCTCCTGAGGAAGGTGCGGCCCCAGATGGTGATCCTTGATATTTCCATGCCTCGATTGAGAGGACTGGAGGCGGCCAAGGAGATCAAGACCAGTTTTCCTCAAGTCAAGATTCTGGTTCTCTCTATGCACAAGAACACGGAGTACTTTTACACCGCCCTCTCCTCTGGAGCGGAAGGCTACCTGCTCAAGGAAGATGCGGACAGGGAGCTCTACACGGCTATCGAAAAGATTCGAAAAGGAAAGCGATACGTTTCCCCCATTCTCATGGAAGAGCTGAGTAGGGATATCATCGAACTGCGCGGAGGCCATCGCAAACTCCCCTCAGAGGATCTCTCCGTTCGCGAGAAAGAGGTCCTCAAGCTGGTGGCCGAAGGGAAAACCAGCCCTGAGATCGCCGAGCTTCTATATATCAGTGTACGCACCGTGCAGAATCACAGGGCCAATATCATGAGGAAGCTGAACCTCAAGAACACGACGGATCTCCTGCGTTACGCGTATCGCAGAGGATACACCTCTCTTCTCAACTGAAGCCGCCGACTTATCTCCTCGGTCATTCCATTGATCCGCTTCCTACTCTCTACTCTTATTGCCGGGGTTAGTTGCTAACAAAGATCTAATGGAAAATGAGTAAGTCTACTTACTGCTGAATGAGTACATTTGACTATTGACAATCATAGCTCAATATTACAAAATTCTGCATGTTTGGAGCCATAAAACATTCGTGACGATAGGAGCTGAATCTTTTTTGCCGTGCGCCGAAAACGGTGGAGGAGTTTTTTTCCTCAGAAGAAAAAGCATGCTTGGCCTACCCTCTTTCGCAGGAAGCAAAGTCTCCTGAACGTGGTCGAATGCGGGTGTCCTACGAAGCCTTGGCGCGCCTTAATCGCAGTGGACCTGCGGCCTGTTAGCGTCTCTTACTGAGTCGGTTTAAGGATCCTTCGATGAGAGGAACTGGAGTTCTGCGGGCAAAAAGAAAGCGATCCAGCGATCCTTACATGCAGTTGAACCTGCCGCTTCCCGACCTTATAAGGCGAACAGATGCAGAGGAGTTGCTGTGCGAAAAACCCAAAACGATTGAAACCGTTTTTGTTGAAGGAAAAGAGCAGGTTTCGAGGTTCTTGAGCACAACCTCCAGAGAAATCGGCAAGACCGACACAGGCGTTGAAGGCCGGAACGGATTGGCCAGAAACGCTCGAAAAATGGAAGCCATGGGGACGCTGGCGAGTGGAATTGCCCATGACTTCAACAACATCCTGACGCCCATCCTCCTCCGTACAGAAATGGCTATGGTGCATCTCGAGGAGGACAGCCCCTTGCGGCACCAACTGGGGCAGGTCCTTGCGTGCGGCCAAAGGGCAAGAGACCTGGTCCAGCAAATCCTCAACTTCAGCCATCAAAATGACCAAGAGCGCAGGCCGCTGCAGATTTCCCTGATTGTGAAGGAACTGCTCAAACTGCTGAGGTCCTCCTTGCCGGCTACTATAGAGATTCGGCAGAACATTTCAGGATCAGGAATGGTGCTTGCCGATCTCGGCATGGTGCATTTGCTCATTACAGAGATTTGCGTGCGGACGGCTCAGCAGATGGAGGACGGGGGCGGCGTGCTGGAGGTGGCCCTCAGCGACCTGGAAATCGACGAAGGAGCCGCTGCGGACCCGATTCCTCTGCCGAAAGGCGGGTATGTCCAATTGAGGGTGAAGGCCGACTCGAACTGCACGATGTTGATGAGGGATAGGGACGGGGCCCTCGGAGATGAGGAAGTCTCTCCCTTCTTTATGATGGCTAGGAACATCGTCGAGCAGCATGGCGGACGAATGGTGGTTTCCAGGGAATCGGCGAAGACCCTGAGCTGTCACATCTTCCTGCCCAGAATGGAAAGCCCGGGTATATCCACCCCTGCCCGATCCTCTCTTCTCCCGCGCGGGACCGAACGGATCCTTCTTGTGGACGACGAGAAAGAAGTAATGGAAACCCTCAGGCAGATCCTGACCTATTTGGGGTATTCCGTGTTCTCCACCACGAGCGGTCCAGAGGCCTTGGAGGTCTTTCGCAAGGCTCCGGAGCAATTCGACCTCCTGATCACCGACCAGACCATGCCCAAGATGACCGGAGTTGTGTTGGCCTCAGAAGTGAAGCGGATCAGACACGATCTCCCAGTCCTTCTCTGCTCGGGGTACGGCGATGCCTTCCAGAGCGCGGGCAAGGCAGAAGAGGCCGCCACGGATGAGGTGCTCATGAAACCCATCACCGCCGCCGAAATCGCCCATACCATCCGCAGGGTGCTGGAACGCGGCAAGAAGCAACGGCCGTAAAAAAATAAGGCCGACGACGAGCGTCGGCCTAGCATCAAGGGAAGGACGGAGGAGGAAAGAGCGAAGAGCCCTAGAGCAGATCTTCGATGAAAGCATTCACCAGTTTGTCCGCAACACCCTCGTAATCGACCGCATAGTTTCCTGATTCGATCTTCTCCCTTATGGAAGCCACCTTTTCCTGCCGTATTTCCGGTTGGGAGGTGACGATTTCCTTGATCCTTTGAGCTTCCTTGGAGGCTTCGGAGAGGCGAACCACCGCATCCCCCTCTGGAAGCGCCTGTTCCGGAACCTTCTCTCCGACGGTGAGCCGTTCTCTTTCCAGCCTTTCGGCGCTGATTGGGGAGAGGTGCTTCTGGTTCCTTGCCACCTCGTAGCTGATGATCTTATCCTCGATTTTCATGGTTTCGTCGCCTTTTATCAAAGCATGTTTTTGTCTACCGTCTCCGTCGTGATCTCTTTGAGCTTCTGGGTTAAGAAGTTTGAATCCTCTATGGACAAGGAGTGGAGGGCCTCTCCATTCTCATCGATCACTTTGAAGACAAACCCTTCGGCTCGCTCGGGCGAAACGCTCAGGGGCGCCCCATAGGCATCCTGAAGTTTTTTGAAGACCTGTTTTTCCACTTCGTCGTGAGGACCATCGCTGAGAATCCTGTCCACGATTTTGGTGGCAATCCTGTCGATGAGGACCTTCCTTCTGGCACTCCCGGAAATGTCAATGCGGTCGGCTGATGAATGCTGCGATTCTCCGGTCCTTTTGGCGGCCTTCCCCTGTCGAAGCTGATCCCCGTATACCCTCAAGACATTGTTGACCTGATAGGTTGAGATGACCATGATTTGACCTCAGCCGACTTATCGGCAGGGGCGTGCAAGAACTTAAGGGGAAAAAAAGGGGGAATTGAAAAATGAAATTTTGGCGGGAAAATTCAGTTGAATCAATAGGCTGAGATGAGAGTCAGGACCATCGAGGGGCCGCAGAATCGGCCGGGCCGCGGTGAAGAGTCAATTGGACGTAATTCCAAGGCGCTCTTCGCAAGCGCCGAGCCGTTTTTTCATGGAGTCCATTTCCGAAGCGAGAATCAGATAGTCTCTCTCAAAACGGGTGACGATTTGGTCAATGCCCTTTTTTATCTGGGAGATGTCCTTTTCGATCCTTTCGAAGCGCTTGTCCATTTGCTCAAAACGAGCGTTCGTATCAGCCCTTAGGGCCTTGATTTCGTCCCGAATGCTTACCAGCACATCCAAGGTCATGTCTCTTACCTTGTCTTCCGCCATGGCGTCCTCCTGAGTGATCCAGACAAAACATACTTCTTTTCGATCTTTCAGTCAACAAGAGGGTCAAAAAATGGTAAGCACAAATATTCATGTCCAGGAAAGGAGACCATGAATGGAGGCTCCTAAAGACAAGATCAGGACGGCAATCGCCGCCGGCTACACTCTGCATGCGCAGTCCGCGAGCCCATGGCGCTTCCGACCCTCAAGACCTTGGAAGGAGGGTCTTCTTCGGGAAACGAGGTGCTCCAGGCCGTGGTTCATGAAATCAGGAATCCCCTCATGGTGGTGGGAGGGTTTGTGAGAAAGCCGGCCGAGACCCTGGGTCCTGATTCGGAGAGAAGCCGATATATGGGCGTCATCCTGGAAGAAGCTTCAAGGCCGGAGAGAGTTATGGAAGAGATGACTGAGAAGGTGAAATCAGACAGTGTCTGATCAAGTACAGCGTCTCATGGATAATCGAGGTGCAAGCCTGGCTTGTCACGATATTGAACAAGGAGTAGGTGGCGGGCACAAACAGGCATGGGTAACAGGGGGAGACAGTCGGTTTTCTTGCTGCGAACCCTGTCAAACGGGGAGTATGGATTCCCGGTACTGCAAAAGCGATGCGTCACCGGTCAGAAGCAGCATTCCTTCGCTAAGGGCCTGGGCAAGGAGAAGGCGGTCAAAGGGATCTTTGTGAAGGGGAGGCAAGGTTGGAATCCGCAGGGCATGCTCAGCGGTTACGGAAAGCTCGGTATATCCGTGCACAAGAAGCATATTCCTCAGTCGATAGGGATCAACTTTGAAATCGTGGCGGCCGAGTCCCAGTTTAATGACAATTTCCCAGATACTGGCTGCGCTGAAAAATAAGCTGTTCGCAGGGGTTGTTACAAGAGTGCGCGCCGACTCGGAGAGCCTTTCAGGCTTCCCGGCTATCCAAAGAAGAACGTGGGTATCGAGCAATAGTTTCAAAGCGTTTTCCCCTCGAAAAGGCGGGTTATTTCCTCAGCACCCATGGAGTCAAAATCTTCGGGAATGGAAATCTCCCCTGCCATAAACCCGAGTTTTTCCGGATGTTTTTGATCTTCCTGTGAAACAGGGATCACTTTAACCATGGGTTTTCCTGCCTTGGCAATAATAAAGACCTTTCCTTTTGCGGCCTCTTCGACCAATCGGGAAAGGTGCGTCTTCGCCTTATGGATGTTGATCGTTTCCATTGCGGCCTCCTGAGGTTGACTAGATGTACTTAGTTTAGTGGATCATGATCATGCTGTCAATTCATACGTCGAACATTTGACTTTCTATTTGACTCCCCGTCAGCCGTGAGGCGGCCGTGCCGGAAGAGGAGATCAACCGGATTGTCGGCGATGTCTTCGATGAAGTCGAAGAGATCGGGGCCCATCTCAAGATCCGGGTGGATCACGAGATGGACATCATAGGGATCCTTGAAAAGGCCAATGCCGCGCTCCTACGGATTTCGGAGAAATTGTCCACATGCGCAGTCCGCGAGCCCATGGCTCTTCCGACCCTCAAGACCTTGGAAGGAGGGTCTTCTTCGGGAAACGAGGTGCTCCAGGCCGTGGTTCATGAAATCAGGAATCCCCTCATGGTGGTGGGAGGGTTTGTGAGAAAGCCGGCCAAGACCGTGGGTCCTGATTCGGAGAGAAGCCGATATATGGGCGTCATCCTGGAAGAAGCCGCGAGACTGGAAAAACTCATTGGAGAAATGAGCGACAAACTGACAAGAACCAGAGCCTAGCTGCTGCCGCAAAAATCGCTGGCCTCTCAATCTGATCCGTCAAATTATTGACTCTTCATTTGATCCCCTGTGCGCCCTAAAGCGCCAAGTTTTCCTTAGAAGACACCGTCAACGGCAAATCCAAACGATTACGTCGCCTGTCTTATCTTAAGCAACATCGAATCCTCTCGACTTTCTCTGAACCCCATAGGTCCGCCTTAGGCTTTCGAATCAGCGGTGGCACGCCTGTTGCAATTAAGAGCAAGGAGCTTGGCCGTGCGGCGCTACCGAGGCTTGACGGAAGCGTTTTCACTCAACTGTGAACCCATCGAAGGCGTTCCCATGAATACGGATGTGGCAGTGAACCTGAAAAAAGGGGAGAGGCTCTTTCAGGATGGTTTTCTAGAGGAGGCGGAAGCCGTATTTAAGGATATTCTTCGCTCCAAGCCTGATCACTGTGAAGCTCTCAACAATTTAGGTGTGATCAGTTACAGCAGAGGCGCTCTTGCAGAAGCAGAGCGATGGTTTTTGAAGGCGCTGAGCCTGGAGGCAGACTACCAGGACGCCCTGGCGAATCTTGCAAATCTGTATGAGAGATCCTCCGAGCTGAAAGCTGTCGCTCAAAATGACAAAAGAGCCTGTGCAACAGGCCTTTCTTGTTCAATAATGCCGACTCGTCCTTCGCTAGACACAAAACCTTGCTTTCAGGATCCCGGGGAGCCTGGCATAGAAGAAAACAAGGAGAACAAGTTTGTAAAAGAACTCAGCGGAGAAAAGAGACTGGAAGAATCCCCTGAGAACCGGCTTTCCGAGATACCAGAGAGGCTCCCACACGCTGGAAGTCAGAAACTGGCGCTCACTAGGTCGGCCCTCTCTCAGATCGTGAAACGAGTCTGCTACTTCCCCCATCCCGAGATTAGAAAAGGAACCCTTCACATAAAGCAGGAGGCTTTCGAAAGCCCTGACCGCGAATGCAATACGCTCATTTCTTTAGGCGCTAGGCTTGATCTTACGGGTGATATCGCGATCGGTGCTTGGACGATGATCGGTGAGGGGACCGTGATTCTAACACACGATCATTTCCATGAGGGTCGAGGAACACCTCTTCTCAGACTTCAAGAAGAGAGAGGCGTCAAATGGAGCGGGAAAACCATCGGACGGGATGTTTGGCTTCACGGCTGCACGGTGCTTTACCAGGTCAGCGAAATCCCTGATGGTGTCGTCGTTGGGGCTGGCGCTGTCTTGACCAGGAATCCTAAGCCTTATGAGATCTGGGCCGGTAATCCCGCTCGAAAGGTCGGGGAACGATAACCGCCAGATCAAGGCAATGCATTTGATAAGGGACGTATACCCCTGGGAGAACAATTGGGAACATTTCCAAGAGACCTGTCAGCCATCAGAAATATCAAGAAGAATTCATGATGGAGGGAAGGATGGCGAAAGTCGCTTTGATAGGCATGTACGACTCGTGGGTGATCGGATTGCGAAATCTTGCCAATGCACTGGTTGAGAAAGGTCATCAAGTTACAATCATTCATTTTAAACTTATGGTCAGCAGAAGAGAGCCTTTCTATCTTAGGAATACTTTGCAGTACCAAACCGTTGATTCGGAAACATCCAGGAATGAATTTCTGGTCAACAGCTACAATACCGATGTTCAACCATGGACCTATAGTGAACTCCAATCCATGGGAGACCTGCTGGTGGATCTGCAGCCGGATATTATCGGTTTGAGCACTCGAAGTGTCTATGAAAGCTACCTCTTTGATATCGCACGCCAGATGCGCCGTGTTCCGGGAGCGTGGACCATTGCGGGGGGACACGATGCGAGTTTCCGTCCGGAGTTCTATGTCGATCATATGGACTTTGCCTGCGTAGGGGAGGGGGAGGAGGCGCTTATTCAATTAGCCGATTGCATTGAGACGGGGGCTGACCCACGGGGAATTCCTAATCTGGTATGGAGAAATAATGGACAAATCCAGAAGAACCCCCTGGCGAAACCGCGGGAGGATAAAGACTATTTTTTTTCGGAGCTTCAGGACCGCGTTGTTCATTACGTTTGCCATAACAACCGCATCATTAGGGCCGATGCCCTTCTGAGGGATGTTCCAGGTCAACTTAACTTCTATTACACGATGATCGGAAGGGGATGCACGGGAAAATGCGCTTACTGCACAGCCGGCCATTTCCAGGGACTGTATTCGCATCAGAACCTATCGATGAAATTGAGACGGATGCGCGATATCGATGGAGTTATCCGTGAACTGATAACGGCTAAAGAAAAGGGGTTTCGTCAGGTTACCTTTCTAGACTCTTTTCTGGTGGCCCCAAAGAAGTATCTCCTGTCGTTTTTCCGCTCCTACGAAAGAAGCGTCTCCCTCCCGTTCTTCGCCCAGCTTCACCCAGATCAGGTACTGGGTTACCCGGAGGTCCTTGGAGCGGCACTGGATGCAGGATTGAACAGGACTGTGGTGGGAATCCAGTCCGGTAGCGAACGGGTGAACCGCGACATCTTCAATCGCAAAACAACACACAGGAAGTTGCTCGCATTTGCAGAGACATTGGTCGGGCGGCGCAGCCTCAAAGTGGATTATCACATTGTGACCCACAATCCGTTCGATGGACAGGAGGATTTCGAACAAACCTTGAAGTTGATCCGCGAACTCCCTAAAATGAATTGCTCCCTTTTCCTTTTCCGGCTCTATGCCTTTGTCAACACTCAACTCCACCAATTAACCCAAGCGGCCGGTGCGGCGCCTCTGGATATTCGCCTCCACGACAAGAGAGCGGTGATGTGCCTGATCCGGTGGGCTGCTCCCGATGCTGTTTTCAACGACATTTATTCTCATTTCGACAACATGAGCTTCGAAGATCTTCGGCAACTCTACCGGCAGATCAAGAACAATATAAAAAGCGATGTGGACCTTGTCCTGGAAGCCCAGGAACATATGAACAAGCAATCGTTCGCTGTCGCCATGCAGCTATACGATCAAGCGCTCCTGCTCAACCCGGGGAGCTATGACGCATGGGTCGGAAAGGGGTGGGCATCCCTGGCGACCGGGACGGCAGACCAGGCCGAGAGCTGTTTTCAAGCCGCCTTAAAAAGATATCCCCTAGGAACCCAAGATGTGTGGCTTCAGCTGGGTGAGCTGAAGCAGCGTTCCGGGCTCTTTCAGGAAAGCGTCAAATACCTCGAACGAGCGAGGTTCCTAACGTCACCCGTTCATAGGAGTGATTACGGTAAGATTCTGGTCGACCTAGCCAATGCCCACTCCCAGAACGGGGACATGATCAAGGCACGAGATCTGCTCTCGGAAGCGATCGAGTACTTGGGGCACGAAGACAGAAACCGCATCGTTGGCCTGAGAAATCGTTTGCAGGTTTATCTTTCCGATCTCCACCCTATTCATCGCGCGACAGCTTTCGCTTCGGAAGCGTTCAGATGAGGGACTGACTTGGCCCGGGTCCATTTTTTTGGGGTTGGGGCATTTGAATAGGATTCCGTCAGACAGGAAGGGTGCACATGGGCAAAGGAAAACTAAAAAGGGAAACGGAAAGCAGAAAAGAGAATGGCCGCGTCCTTTCTGCTTGTATGATTGTAAAAGATGAGGAGACCTTGCTCCCACGCTGCCTAGAAAGCATCAGGGAAGCCGTTGATGAGATTGTGGTCGTGGATACTGGATCTTCGGACCGGACCGTGGAGATCGCGCGGGAGTTCGGAGCGGAGGTTCATCACCACCCCTGGGAGAAGGACTTCAGCAGACACCGAAATCAGTCCCTTTCCTACGCCAAGGGAACCTGGATCCTTGTGGTCGATGCCGATGAAGAGCTCAGGTCCGGGGATGGACCCAGAATCAGGCAGACCCTCTCGAATCTCCCCCTGTCCGTTGATGCCGTAGCCGTGGACGTGACGGATGTGGCACAGAACGGACGGCCGCAGGCCACCGTCCACACCATCCGCATGTTCCGCAACGGTCGCGGGATCCACTACGAGGGCATTGTCCACAATCAGCTCACCGGCTTTTCAGAGGTCGGGTCCTCCGACGTCGTGATTTTCCACTTCGGGGCTTACCTCTCCCCGCAGAAGATGAGGGAAAAGAATCTCCGCACCCGCACCCTCCTGTTTCAGCAACTCCGGGAGGACCCTCACAACCTGTATACCCTGTACAACCTGACCTTGAACTTCTCTCAAGCCGGAGAGCCCGAAAAAACGCTGGAATACGGGGAGAAGGCAATGGCGCTCCTTTCTCAACACCAGCCGCTGCACCCCACGTATACGTCCATGTATACGTTTCTGATCAATGCCTGTCTCCAAATGAACCAGAACCGACGGGCAGAGCAATATTGCCTTCAGGCGATTGCCAACCACCCGGAGCACCTGGATGCTTACTGGCTTCTCACGGCAATCCTTTACCGAGAAGGAAGGCACGGGGAGGTGCTTTCCTTTGGACGGAAGGCGCTGGGTCTGTACAACCTCTTCCGGAAAGGATCAGCCGGGTCCCGTCTAAACCTGCCCCTCCTGTATGCCAATGACGAAGGCTTTGTGCTCCTGAGAGTGGGACTTTCCTGCTTAAGGCTAGGTCTGTGGGAGGAGGGGCTTTTTACCTTGGACCGGTCGCTGGACATCCATCCCAGGAAAAAAGAAGCCTTAGTTGAAATCGTCTATGTGGCCAAGGAGGTCCAGCGGCAGGATATCGCCAAGACCTACGCTTGGAAGGGCGGGGCAGAGTTTCCAGAGGAGGAATTCTTCGCGGCCGCTCTTGAAGGGCAGAGTGCTCTGCAGGACAGAAAAAGGTTTGGCCGGGAGGCCGGATCGAGCGATTTCTGGGCCGCAATGGGGCTCTCCCTGCTGGGGGTGGGCAAGACACGTGACGCGGAGGCTGCCCTGAAGAGAGCCATTCAGATTGATTTCGACTCCACTGAAGCGCATGTGGGTCTGCTCAGAATTCGCTGGCTGGACAAAGACCCGGATGGTCTTGCCCTCGAATTGATCCAAGTCCTGAGGCTTCTCGGTTTGCCTTCGGCGGTCCGGTTGGCGGATCTGAGCGATTTGACGGCGATCCTGAAGCAGGTTGAAGGGGTCTTGAAGAAGGAAAAGAGGCACGACCTCTCCAAAATCACCTCGGAGCTCGGCCAAGAGGTCGAGGCGGTAGCGCTCACTCTGGAAGATCCGAGCCGAGCATCTGTCTAGGGAAAGCGGTGGTTGGATCATGACCCTTGACCATCAATCAAGGGAGAGGACACAGAAAAAACAACTGACCGTATCTCTCTGCATGATCGCACGGGACGAGCAGGAGTGGCTCCCCCGCTGTCTGGAAAGCGTCCGCGGTCATGTGGACGAGATCATTCTTGTAGACACGGGGTCTGAGGACCAGACCATACCCGTTGCCCGTGCCTTCGGCGCCCAAGTGCATCGACATCCGTGGGAGCAAGATTTCAGCAGACACCGCAACCAGTCCCTCTCCTATGCCTCAGGGGACTGGATTCTGATCCTGGATGCGGATGAAGAAATATTTTCCGAAGATGCGGCACGAATCAGGACCGCCATCCAGGAGACTTCGCGGGACTATCTGTTTTTACAGGGCTACGATATGGACCGAAACGGCGCGGTCCGCGGAGTGTTCAATCAGATTCGTTTGTTTCGAAACAGGATGGGGGTCCACTATGAAGGCCGGATTCACAACCAGCTCCGGGTCAGGGGGCAGGGCGAGGTCACGCGTCTGAGGTTCAAGCATCACGGCTATGACCTGGCGCCGGAAAAAATGGAGGAAAAGCACAGGAGGACCACGTCTCTCCTTAGGGAAAAGATCAGGGAGGAGCCGGATAATGCGCTCTGCCGCATGCAGCTGTCCACGTCCTATTCATTGCATGCGGATTATGAGGAAGCGGTGGAGGAGGGGATGCAGGCGATCCGTCTCCTGCAGGCCGGGGGCGACCGCGACCCTCATTTCGCAACCGCCTTTTTCAATGTGGCCCACGGTCATTTCATGCTGGGCCGTCTGGACAAAGCAGAGGAAATGTGCCTGGCCGGCCTTCGCCACTTTGACAAAGACCTCAATGCCTACCACTTCCTTGCTGCGCTCTACCTCCGGAAGCAGGAATGGAAGAAATGCAGAGAAGCGGCCCTGAAATACATCGAGGTTCGATCCCTATTTGAAGAGGACCCGGGGCTCATGGCAGGAATCTACTTCGGCAGTTTCGGCAAGCAACACGAAGTCTACTTCGCCCTGGCTTCCGCTCTTTTCATGGAGAAGGACTATGAGGGGGCTGAAGGCTTTTTCCGAAGAGCCTTTGAGGAAGAAGGGCAGCGGCAGGACCGGGCCATAAGGATCTCCCGATTTTATCTTGCCCACTCCATGTTGGAGAAGGCCCTTTCGTGGTTTGAAACAGCCTACCATCTCGGCTGCCGGGACCTGGCTTTACTCCAAGAACTGGCCCACCATCTTCGTCATCAAGGAAATGCAAGCGGCGCCCTGTCCAGTCCAACGGTCTGAACCCGCCCTGCAGCGTCACGGTCCCGAAAGAGAAAGATCTAAAGTTCTGTGAGCGCCAGCCGATAACGAAATTAGCAATGCGGCCCGGAGAGAATTTTCAAAGAAAGGGGGAATGAGCACAAAGCATCCATCGAGCCATCTCCGGCCTGAAACATCTTCGGCAAGGAAGCCAAAACAACAAAATTACAGGGAGGAAAAACTATGGGACTTAGAATTCAAAACAACATTGCAGCCATGAACGCTCACAGGCACCTGACGGTTTCAGACGCTCGTCTGTCCAAATCTCTTGAGAAACTTTCATCCGGCTACCGGGTTAACAATGCTGCGGATGACGCGGCAGGGCTTGCCATCTCCCAGAGATTCAGAGCCCAGATCGCCAGCCTCAAGGTGGCCCAGAGAAACGTCTCTGAAGCGAATGCCATGCTTCAGGTGGCGGAAGGCGGCATGGACAAGATCGGCGAGATTCTGACGAGAATGAAGGAACTGGCCACCCAGGCGGCCTCCGGCAATGTGGGGACGGACATCGGAAAACTGTCCGACGAGTACAATGCTCTAGTTCTCGAAATCGACCGAATCGCCCAGTCCACCAAGTATGCGGGCAGCCAGTTATTGACAGGCAACTTCAGCGCGGGGAACACCTCCAGCAGCTGGGACGCCGTGAGTGATATCTATGATATCAGCTTTGCGAACGCAGCTACAGGCGCCCACACGGTCACCTATGTGACGACCACGAACGTGCTCTCGATCACAAAGAACGGCGTCACAGAAACCAAGACCCTGGCCGACGGCGCGGGTACCGTCAATTTCGGCACCCTGGGCATCAGCTTCACCCAGACCTCTGCTGCAGACGCCGACACCCTCGGCGCAGCCCTGGCCGCGGCGGATCCTACGGTGAATGCAGGATCCACAGCAGCCTACCAGGTCGGGTACAGCGAAGCGGCCTATGACCGGATTTCCATCTCCCTGACGAACGTCCAGTCCAGTGCGCTGGGTGTGGCGGCCAATGACATCGCCACCTCAGCAAGCGCACAGGGCAAGCTGGATGATATCGAAGCTGCGGTCTCCACTCTGGCGACAGCGCGAGGCGCCGTGGGAGCCTATCAGAACAGGCTGGGCTATGCCGCTGCCAATGTGGCCATCACCGTGGAAAACTTCCAGGCCGCGGAATCGGTGATCCGCGATGTGGACATGGCAGCGGAGATGACCACCTTTACCAAGAACCAGATCCTGCTCCAGGCCGGCACGGCTATGCTCGCCCAGGCCAACCTGGCGCCGCAGCAGGTTCTGGCCCTCTTCGGTTAATGAAATCGCGCCTTGCGGCGCGATTTCATAGAGCGCAGCTTTGCTGCGCAGAACCCTCTAACCAACCCCTGCCCCCGAGATTTAGGAGGCGGGGGTTGTTTTTTTGGAAGGAGCCAATCTTGACGGCTTCGTAAATGCTTATTGCCGACTTATCGACCGCCCCCACGCATGAATCCGCCAGAGGCGCACAAGAACGTAGGGGAGGGCTTTATGCCCTCCGACAGATGGGCGGGAGTAAATCCCGCCCCTACGGGGGCATTTTCACGGCAAAAAGTCCCCCAGGTCGTCACTCCCGCGTAGGCGGGAGTCCAGAAGCCCTTGGAAAGACTGGATTCCCGCCTGCGCGGGAATGACATAAAACGCGATTTTTGATTTTTTACCGTGAAAATGCGCTTTGCTCTACCGCGCGTAGGGCGGCGACCCCGCCTGCCACACGTCGGCACGGTGGCCGACCCTACATTCTTATGTGCGGGGCGACAAGATCAATAGGTCATGAGCATTTACGAGACCAGCGATCTTGGCGTGGAAAGGGCGTGAAAAACTTAAAGTTTCAAGGGGAGAATGCCGATAGAATGATCAATAAAGGTTCAGGGTTCAAAGGCTCGATGACAGGCGGCCATACCTTTCCCACACGAATTGAACACCACGGAGATGGAGAACAAAGATGGCATTGAGCACCAACCTGGTCGCAGGGCTTTCAAGCGGGTTTGACTGGCGGAGCATGATCGACCAGCTCATGAAGATCGAGCACCGGCGGGTCGATCTGGTGGGGAACCGCAAGACGGATGACCAGAAAAAGCTGACCGAGTGGCAATCCTTCAACACCAAACTCCTTTCCCTCAAGACGGCGGCTTCCGCTCTCAGCGATCCTGAAAGCTTCGATCTTCACCGTTCCACCCTATCCAGCGACAACGCCTCGGTGACAGCTTCGGATCTCCTGTCGGTGACCACCTCGTCCTCAGCCGCCAAGGGTTCCTACACGATCGTCGTGGAGGCGCTCGCCACGGCCGAGCGCCTTCGCTCCAAATCTTTCGGGGGCAACTCCGAGGCCCTTGGACTATCCGGAGACCTGGAAATCAACGAGGTCGTCATCAACGTGAGCGAATCGGATACCCTTGCCTCGATCCGGACGAAAATCAATAACGCAGGGGCGGGGGTCACTGCAAGCCTCGTAAGCTACGGGGAAGAGGATCACCGCCTGACCCTGACCAGCGACACCACGGGGAAAGAAGGAATAGCCCTCGGCGGCGCTGCCGAAATTCTGGCCGCTTTAGACTTTACGGTGATCGCCGCAGGCAGTGACGCGACCGTCGTTATAGACGGCATCTCCCTCACGAAATCCACCAACGTCATCGAAGGGGTCCTTGAAGGGGTGACCCTCAATCTTCTGAAAGCGGATTCCGGAACAACCCTGACCCTGAAGGTCGATCGCGATGTGGACGGGGTGATGAACAAGATCAAGAGTTTCGTCGATGCCTACAACAGCGTCTCTGCCTACCTGAAGCAGCAGCAATCCTACGACGCGGAAAGCCAAAAAACCGGGGGCGTCCTGTTCGGGGACGGCACTCTGTCCTCGGTCAAATCGGATCTCACGTCCCTTCTGACGCAGCAAGTGTGGGGCGTTTCATCGGAACTTTCCACGCTGGGGCTTGCAGGCATTGAGGTGGACAAAGAAGGCCGGCTCAGCCTCAATGAGGCAAAACTGAGAGGGTACCTGGAGACGCGGTTCAATGACATCAAGCTGCTCTTTCCCGTGAACGGCGCAACGGATTCAGGTTCCCTTGGATTCATTTACAGCTCAAGGAATACCCAAGCCGGAGAATACGCCGTCCACATCACCGAGGCGGCCACCCAAAGCGGTGCGACAAGCGATAAGACGGTGCCCGGCGCTTTGGGCTACGACGAGACGCTGACGATCACCCTGGACGGCAAAACAGCGACCATCGTGCTCACCGCCGGCATGATGCTGCAGGAAATCGTGCAGGCTGTCAATGATGCGACAAGTGCAGAGCTCATCGATGTCAAGGCCTCCCGCGACGAGAGCGACCGTCTGGTCCTTAGCCGCAACAGCTATGGAAGCCGGTACGGGTTTAAGATCACCGAGGACCGGGACGACGGCCTCTGGGAAAACAGCCACTCGACCCCTATCGAGGTGAATAACGGCCTGGATGTGGCCGGAACCATCAACGGCGAAGCGGCCACCGGCTCAGGGCAGATTCTCACGGGAAACAGCGGTGAGGCCAATGTGGAGGGCCTTGCGGTCCGGTACACCGGAACCGCTACAGGGGAGGTAGGGAAAATCACTCTGACCCTCGGGGTGGCCGAGCTCTTTGACCGGGCCCTGTTCAACATCACCGATCCCTATGCGGGGTATGTGAGTTTCAAACAGGAATCGTTGCGCAACAGCATCAGGGGTTTCGAGACCCGGATCGAGGAGATGGAAGCGCAGTTGAACAAGAAAATGGAGATGATGATCAACCGCTTTGTGGCTATGGAAACGGCTCTTTCCAGGATTCAGAGCCAGAGCCAATGGCTGGCGGGACAGATCACGGCATCCTACTCGGGCTGGGCCCGCTTGTAAGAACTCACCAAGGAGGAAAATTATGATGTACAGCGGCGGCATACAAACCTATCGGACAAACCACATTCTCACGGCGGATCCCAGGAGACTGATCATCCTGTGTTACGAGGGGGCCATCGACCAGCTCATGATCGCCAAAAAGAAATACCTCGCCAAGGATTACGAGGGGAAATCCAAGGCCCTTTCAAAAGCTCAGGATTTCATCACCGAGCTGCTCTGCTCCCTCAATCTGGAGCAAGGAGGAGTTATCGCAAAGAACCTGAAAGCGCTTTACAATTACATGCTCACGAGGCTGCTCCAGGGAGATTTGGCCCGGGACTTGAATGCCTATGAAGAAGTGATCGGGATGCTCAAAGATCTGAAAGGGGCCTGGGAATCCCTCTCTGATCTTCAGTCATCAGAGAGGCGCCGGGCCGCGGCAGGTTGAGAGGCGAAAGGCCGCCGGCTGTGCTTGCGCAATGAAAGAAGGGGCGAAACGCAAATGGGATTCATAGGGCCGGATCTGGAAACAAGCCTTTTGACCTACCTCGGAAAGAAGACCGCTCTCCTGGAACGCTACATGTCGATAACGGCTGAACTCATGGAGGCGTCCAGGAAAAAGAGAACTTGGGAATCTGAATCGCTGGTGATCGAGCGAGAGAGGTTGACCCAGGCCATAGACACCCTGGATCGATCCCATGAGGAGCGAATCGCTGCTTTTGCGGAAAGGCCTGATTCTCCCGAAGAGACATCCCGGAAGGCGGTCCTGGAGGGTCTTGAATCCATGAGGAGGACTTTGGCAGAGGCGGATCGTAAGGATAAGGAGTTGAATTTATTAGTCAAGGAGGAAAGCGAATCCTTGAGATGTGAATTGCTCAAGTTCCGGGCCGGCCGATCCGCTGCCCATCGATACGGGGAGGCTAGGGGGACGGGGCCGAGATTCCTGGACACGAGAAAATAGGCGGACCGGTTCTGTGGGCTAAAGTTTTTTTTGAAGACTGCCGATAGAGAAGGAAGAGGAGAGGCAGAAAGAGATGATGACCGAACCCTTGAAAGCTTCCTTACCGGGCAGCGTGCCCTTGAACCCCATGAGTGCGCCGGCCGGCGGTGAAGGAGTTCCAAAAGGGATCGCTCCCGAAGGGGGGCAGGGAAAGCCGGATCTCCAGGCGATCGAAGCGGTGACCAGCGACTTGAAGCACAGTTTCGAGCTGATTCACCAGGTGGACCTGCGGTTTTCGGTCCACGAAGCTTCCGGTCAAACGATCGTCACGGTCACGGACGCTAAGACAGGAGAAGTGATCCGTGAAATTCCCCCCCCTGAACTGCTCAACCTTGCGGCTCGGCTGGACGAGATGGTCGGCCTTCTCTTCGACCAGTTGGGTTGAGAGAGGAACGTCTCGTTCCATGTCCGTGAGCATGCTGAAGCAGGGAGAGGAACAAGTCCGGATCCTCATCGTGGACGACGACGCGGCCATCGCCGATGTCCTCAAGGACGTGGTCGCCCAGGAAGGACATGCGGTGGGCGTCTGCTACGACGGGCTCAGCGCCGTGGAATGTCTTCGAACCGCGTCCTATGATCTGCTGGTTCTGGATCTCATGTTGCCGGGCGTGGAAGGGATGGAGGTTCTCAGGATTGCCAAGCAGGTGAACCCGGAGGTGCTGGTGATCATCATCACCGGGTACGCCACCCTGGAGACGGCCATCACCGCAATCAAGGAAGGGGCCTACGATTTCATTCAAAAACCCTTCAAACTCGACGCGTTCAAAATCGCCGTAGGGAATGCCGTCGAGAAAGTCAAACTCAACAAGGAAAACCGGGAGCTCCTGCGAAAGCTGCAATCGGCTTGCGAGGAACTGAACGCCTTGAGGGAGCGAGAGCGCCAGGGGGGCAAGATCACGAGCATCAACTTCCTGACCTCCAGCATGCCGAGCGTTCACTATCTTTATGACGAAACTCAGGAACGGGACATGCTCTTGGAGAAGCTGGACGCGCTGATGGTGTTCAAGGAAAAGGGTCTTTTCAGCGAACAGGAGTTTCGGATCGTTAAAGCCCACCTCTTGAAAAACATGGAGCAAAAAAGGTAGCGCAAAGGAGCACGATGGCGGAGACCCTGAACATCCTTGTGGTCGATGATGAGAAGCCCATCCGGGAAGTGATGAAGGAATTCCTGGAACGCGGCCAATCCTACAGAGTCCTCACCGCGCAGGATGGTTTCGAGGCGCTTCAGATCATCGCCAAGGAGAAGATCGACTGCTGTCTAACCGATATCTCCATGCCCGGCGTGGACGGGCTGGAGCTGACGGAGAGAATTCAGGCCATGGACAATACGATCCCGGTGGTGGTCATGACGGGATACCCTTCCTTGGACAGCGCCATCCGAACCCTGAAAAACGGGGTCGTGGATTTTCTCATCAAGCCCGTGAAAATGGAACAGCTCTCCATGGTGATTGAACGGACCATGAGGGAAAGAGCCCTCTTCGTTGAAAACGTGCTGCTCAAGGAGGAGGTGAAGGGAAAGCAGAGGCTTCTCGATCTGAACCGAGAGCTGGAGGAAAAAATCCGCGAACTGGAGACGGTCAACCTCATTCTCCGGAGGCTGGATCATCCGGCAAGCAGCAGGGCGCTCTTTGAGACCCTGGTGAAGCTCTGCGGAGAAGTCACCTCCTGTGACGAGGCCCATTTCGTGGTTTTGGACCAGGAAGGAAAGGACCCTTCGGTCATCAGCTCCTTCTATGAAGGGGCCGTCAGGGGAGCACCGGAAATTCAACCGGTCCGCCGGGAGCTCCTGGACCGATTGGCCATGGAGGGCATCCCGGTCCTGGTGAAGGGGGAAAACGGCAAAGGAAACCTGATCGCCGCGCCCCTTAAAATCAGGTCCAGCCTTTTCGGAGCCCTTGTGCTCAAGGCCAACAACGGTAAAGGCCCGTTGAAAGAAAGGGATTTGTACTATCTCAACTTTGTCCTCGAGAAGGCATCTTCCTCCATAGAGAACTTTGCACTCTATGACAACCTTTACCAGAGCCTGTTCTCCATCCTCTACGCCTTTGTCGAAACCCTGGAGGCCCGAGACGCCTACACGAAACAGCACTCCTCGAGAGTGACCCAGTACTCGGTGGCCATGGCCAAGGCCCTCGGCCGACCGGACGAAGACATGGAGATTCTCCAGGTTTCCGCCAACCTTCACGATATCGGCAAGATCGGGATACCGGACCACATCCTGCTCAAGCCTGGAAGGCTCACCGACGACGAGTACCATGTCATCAAGAGGCACCCGCTCATCGGAAGCCATATTGTCGGGCATTTTGACATGTGGTCCAGGGAGCAGCGCGTCATCCGGGCCCACCACGAGCGGTGGGACGGCCG
>Ga0073932_1002778_pt1 | contig 25767 bp, 14 predicted proteins | sample DewCreD2012metaG_FD_76967 | JGI IMG/M metagenome (GOLD analysis project Ga0073932, IMG submission 76967) | Hot spring sediment bacterial and archeal communities from British Columbia, Canada, to study Microbial Dark Matter (Phase II) - Dewar... ...
TGCCGCCGCTGTCGCCGTTATCACGGCCCTGAAATCCAGCGGACTGGATGAATCCGCCATGCGCGCCCTTGCCGGACCGGGATTGCTGGACACCACGCGCGTTGCCGCCGGATCGACCGAAATGTGGCGCGACATCTTCCTGGAAAATCGCGAGCCCGTGCTCGAGGCTTTGGATGGCTTCCTTCGGGAATGCGCCGTCCTGCGCGACGCCATCGCACAGGGAGAGACAAAGCGGATCGAGGCCATCCTGGACGCCGCCCGCGCCCTGCGCCAGTCCCTCGGCGCCCCCAAGGCCAACGGCGAGTGACGATTGCGGTGGGGCGACGGTCGTTTGCCGCGATGCCGTTCCGGCGCGCGGATGGGTAAGAGTGGTCCGGCCGGGGGACAATCCGCAGGCGAAAGGCCCCGGCCCCTCCCTGCCCAACGCCGTGCGGCGTCAGGACTTGATGACCACCAGCGTGCAGTCGTCAAACTGACTGGCCCCGTTGCTGAACTGGCGCAACTCTTCGAAGACGTTTTCGCACAGGTCCTGGGCCGTCTGCGTGAGATTGCGGCGGATCGACGCCAGAAGCCGCTCGCTCCCAAACAACTCGTCGCGGGTATTGACCATGTCGGTCAGGCCGTCAGTATAAAGAACAAGCGTTGAGCCCGGGGGCAGGTCCACGGTCTGCGTCTGATACTCCGTTTCGGTCAGCAATCCGAGGAAGATGCCGCCGACATCGAGCCTGTCCACGCGTCCCTCCGGCCGGAAGAGGAGGGGATGGCAGTGGCCGGCATTGGCATAAGTGAACCGCCGGGTCGGGGCATCGAGCAATCCGACGACGGCGGAAACGAACATATTGTCAGTCACGTCGCGGCAGATCGTGCGATTGAGCCGGGAGATGATGTCCAGAACCCCGGATGCCGGATCGGCCGCAAAAATCCGCAGCGACGCGCGAAGGATGGCCGTCAACAACGCCGCCGGGACGCCCTTGCCGGAGACGTCGGCGATGGCGACGGCCAGCTCATCCGGGCCGCGCCGGACGTAGTCAAAGTAGTCGCCCCCGACCTGGGCCGCCGGCTCGCTGATCCCCCACACGTCCAATCCGGGCAGGTCGGGCGCCTCGCGTGGCAGCAGGTTGACCTGGATGGTCCGGGCGATCTCCATCTCGCGTTCCAGGCGCTGCTGTCGGAGCAATCGCTCGTGCAGGCGCGCGTTGGCGATCGCCGTCGCGGCCTGGTTGACGATGCCGGTGACCAGCTCAAGTTCGTCCTGCTGATAGGGGAGCGTGGCGGACTTGCTGTCCACATAGACGACGCCAAGGACGTCGTCCTGGTGGATCAGCGGCGCGCACATGGCCGAGCGGATGCGGTGCGCCACGATGCTTTCAGAAGCCGAGAAACGCTTGTCCTGGGCCGCGTCGCTCACCAGGATGGAAAGACGATCGGCCACACACTGATCGACAATCGAACGGCTGATGCGGATTTCGGTGGCGACGACGTGGCTGCTGCGCGCAATGCGCGGGCGCAACTCGCCATCATTCTCGTCGAACAACATCAGCGCCAGCGAATCGGGCGTCAGCACCTTGGCCAGCACATCGGCGATCTCTTCGAGCAGCCGGTTCAGGTCCAGGATCGACCGAATCTTGTCAGCGATGTCATAAAGGATCTCCAGCCGATGCAAGGGCTGGCTCAACGGCTGTTCGCGGTTGCGTTCCAGTTTGACCGGGCGCGTGGCGTGCGGGCCGGCGGCCACCGTTGCGCGCGTCTGCCCCCAGCGCGTCTCCTCGTCATCGACCAGGCGGATATTGCTGGAGTCCTCAAACGTGATCTCGTCGCGCTCGACGCCGCTTCCGGCGTCGAAGATCAGGACCATGTCGCCGATTCGAACCCGGTCGCCGTGCTTCAGGGCGCGCTCGGCTTCGAGCGCCTCGCCGTTGACGTGGGTCCGGTTCTTGCTGTCCAGGTCGCGAATCACAAACTCGCCGCCCTGGTGAATGACCTCGGCATGCTGGCGCGAGCAGCGCCGGTCTGGCAACTGCAGGTCGCTGGCGGAACTGCGCCCGATCAGCGTCCGGGTTTTCGTCAACTCGAAATCCAGGCTGCGGTCTGAGTCGATGTCGATAATGAATCGCGCCATGATTGCGGCCTCAGGCGTATCGCGCCCGGCGCCACGGCCGCGCGGGGCCGCCGGTCCGAATGAGTGGAACTGAGGAGATGAAACGAACACCCAATCTGCTGATTAAAAAGAACAGATCAGCCTTTTGTGCGCCTTGCTCTGAATGTCGCTGCATACCATAAAACATCTGCGAGTGCTTATCTTGCTGCGGTTTCATTGCCTTCTGCCGAATCTTGTCAGCACAAAGTCAACCGGTTGATTCCGGAGCGTTACTCCAGGGGCGCCGAATAGCCGCCTTTTGTTCAATGGATGACCTCAGACCATGCCGACACTTACGAAAAACCTGATTCAACCCCCGACCTCCGATCCGGTCAAGGCCATTGTCGCATGGGACGCATCTTTCGGGTTTTTGCATAATACGGGCGCGAGCAGGGGAAAAAAACTGAAGACGTAGCGGGTAAGCGACAAACCCAATGTCCGGCGCTCTGCCGATGACCTATGGAAGTCGCAGCGCGCGGATGAGGTCGGCGATGTCAATAACATCGTCGGCGTTGACGTCCAGGTCCGTGGGATCGGTGGTGATGCCCAGGAGATACTGGCGAATTCTTTCGGCCAGCGTCGGCGCCGGTGTCGGCGCCGGTGTCGGCGATGCCGTGGGCGTCGGCGACACGGTGGAAGGGGGCGTCGGGGTCGGAGTTGGCGTCGGGGTTGGAGTTAAGGTTGGAGTAGGAGTTGGGGTTGAAGTAGGGGTTGGGGTTGGGGATACGGGGGCGCCATCGAACTGGGCGAAATTGTGCTGTCGTTCGCCGTTGAGGGTGGTGAACAACCCTCCCGCACAGACCGTCGGGCCGACAACCGCCAGGGAACGGACCGTGTCGTTCGCGTTGGGATTCCAATCCATGGCGGCGCCGCTGGCGGCGTCGAGCGCGGCGAGGCAATTGCGGGTCTGTCCGCCGATGCGGGTAAAAGAGCCGCCGGCATAGACCTCCGAGCCGGAAAGAGCCACGGCACGGATTGTGCCGTCCGCGTCGGGATTCCAGTTTGTGGCGGCGCCGGTGGCGGCGTCCAGCGCGGCGAGGCGATTGCGGGTCTGTCCGCCGATATTGGTGAAAGCGCCGCCGGCATAGACTTCCGAGCCGGCAACGGCCAGCGACCAGACGATGTTGTTCGCGTTGGGATTCCAGTTCGTCGCGGCGCCGGTGACAGCGTCGAGGGCGGCGATGCGGTTGCGCGTTTGTCCGGCGATTTTGGTGAAGTTGCCGGCGGCATAGACGGTTGGCCCGGAAACGGCCAGAGCAAAGACCGTATTGTTCGCGTTGGGGTCCCAGTTCGCCGCCAGACCCGTCGCCGCGTCGAGAGCGGCGATGCGGTTGCGTGTCTGTCCGCCGATGCGGGTGAAATACCCTCCGGCATAGACCGTCGCGCCGGAAACCGCCAGAGACGCGACCTGGTCATTCGCGTTGGGATCCCAGTCCGCCGCCAAGCCTGTCGCCGTGTCGAGGGCGGCGATGTAGTTGCGCGCCTGTCCGCCGATGCGGGTGAAGTATCCCCCGGCATAGACCACCGAACCGGAAACGGCCAGGGCGTTGACCGCGAGGTCGGGGTTCGGATTCCATGTCGTGGCCATGCCGGTGGCGGCGTCGAGCGCGGCGATGCATTTGCGAGTTTGTCCGCAAATACTGCTGAACTCGCCGCCGGCGCAGATCGTCGCGCCGGTAACGGCCAGGGCATAGACTGTGCCGTTGGCGTTGGGGTCCCAGGCCAAGGCCATGCTGGTGGCGGCGTCGAGCGCGGCGATGTGGTTGCGCGCCTGACCGCCGATATTGCTGAACACGCCGCCGGCATAGATCGTCGAGCCGGCAAGGGCCAGAGACCAGACCGACTGGTTTGCGCCGGGATTCCAGTCGGTGGCGGCGCCGGTGGCGGCGTCCAGCGCGGCGATGTGGTTGCGCGTCTGCCCGCCGATGGTGGTGAACAAGCCGCCGGCATAGACCGTCGCTCCGGAAGCAGCCAGCGAAAAGATGTAGTTGTTGGCGTTGGGATTCCATTCGGTGGCGGCGCCGGTGGCGGCGTCGAGCGCGGCGATGTAGTGGCGCGTCTGGCCGCCAATGGTGGTGAAGCCGCCGCCGGCATAGACCGTTGAGCCGGAAACGGCCAAAGCCCAGACCAATTCGTTGGCGTTGGGATTCCATTCGGTGGCGGCGCCGGTGGCGGCGTCGAGCGCGGCGATGCGGTTGCGCGTTTGTCCGCCGATGCGGGTGAAATCTCCTCCGGCATAAACGAGCGATCCGGAAACCAACAGAACCTCGAGACTCAGTCCGTTGGCGTTGGGATTCCAGTTCGTGGCGGCGCCGGTGACAGCGTCAAGGGCAGCGATGCGGTTGCGCGTTTTGCCGCCGATGCTGGTGAATTCTCCTCCGGCATAAACCGTCGAGCCGGAAATGGCCAGCGCATGAACGGCGTCGTTGGCGTTGGGATTCCAGGCCGCATCCACGGTTCCGTCGGCGAGGACGTGGGCGACGCCGTTGCGCAACAACCCGCCCACGCGCGTGAAGGCGCCGCCAATATACCAGCCGCCCGAGCCATCCGGCACACAAGCCTGCACCGTCCCAACAACCTTGGGAAACGCCCCCGCGATCTGGCCGGTGGCAGTGTCCAGGGGCGCGGCGTTGCCCGTGCAAGGTCCGACGTGGGTGAAATTGCCGCCAATATAGATCGTGCCGCCGCCTTCGACGATGGCCCGGACCTCCCCATTGGTCACCCACGTGGCCTCGCGCGGCGTGTCGCTTAGCGCCCAGAGCGCTTGCGAAATGGAAGCCGCCGCCATCATCGCGGCGGCCACGATCCACGCCGCGCCGTCTGTTCCTGGACCGTGAATAAAAAGTCTTGGTCGCGGGCCTTTCACAACGTTTGACAGGGGACGCGCTCCCCATAACGCCCTGAAAGGCGCGCTCCAAAAGGTTCGATCAGGGCTTTTCACACAAACTCTGGGATTTATTCTGGTTTGAGCCATATCCATTTGCTCCTATTGGGGCGCCGGCGCACACATCGCTGCTGTTCTTCCGGCCGCGGCCATCCATTCGTGCGAAACATTCGCAGGCGCTTTCGCCGCCGGGCTTGAAAGAGAGTTTGCGTTATCCTTCTGCCGGCAGCCAGCCCGTCAATTCCGCCAGCAGTCGCGTGTAGGCGACGAAATTGGGCCACGAAATGTCGGGCGGGACCCCGTGGTCACACGAGGGGATATATCCGCCATCTTTGAGCATGGCGGGGACGATGCGGCGGACTTCGTTTTCGAGGGCCGCGCCGCCGCGCGCGATCAGGCGTTTGTCCATGGCGCCGACGTAGGCCATCTTCCGGCCGAAGCGGCGGCGGAACTCAACCACGTCGCACCCGGCGGCCACTTCGACGGGATTACAGCAGTTGATGCCCGCCTCGATCCAGACCGGAATGAGATCGCCGATGTAGCCGTCCGAGTCCATATCGAAGACCTGCGCGCCGCCGGCGCGCGCCTGCTCGATCCATTGCCGGTAGGAGGGCGCCAGAAACTCGCGCGTCATTTCGGGCGAGATGAAACTGTAGCCTTTGTAGGCCATGTCTTCCGACATCGAGAAGACGTCTATGCTGGTGCGGCGTAGAATCTCGGCCAGAACGCGGGAGACGAAGCCGGTCCAGAAGTCGATCATCTCGCGGACCCATTCGGGATCGGTCAGAAACAACAGGCACAGTTGCTCGGCGCCGACCCATTCGCGCAGTTGCCAGAACGGGCCGTTGACGTGAATGCGCACAATGTCATTCCGGTCGCTCAACGCCTGGCACCTCGCGTCAAAGCCGGCGCAATAGCGGCGCGGGTCCGCCGGATCGTAGCGCGTTTTCATCGCCTCCCAATCCTCCCGGTTCTCGACCGGCAGTTTGATCCAGCGGCGGGTGACGAAATCAATGCCCTTGCGCAGATATTCGACATCGAAGGCGTCGGATATCTCGCACACGTTGCCTTTCCAGTCCTGGACGATGTAGTGGCCGTCGCGGTGTTCCAATATTTTTTCTTCAAATTGCGGGATCATCTGAAACGAGGCGCCGGGGTCCGGCAGGCCGTGGGCGCGCAGGTCTTCGTCGAGGCCAAGCGTTTCACGCAGGGCGGCAAGGTGGCGCTGGTCTTGGGGCAGGCCCTGCCGGCGCCAGGCTTCAAGGGTGGACTTGCGTGGCCAGCCCGGCAGCAGGGGGACGCGATCGGGCGCGCCAAAGAGAATGGTTTCCAGATAGCGTTCCCGACGGTTCACACTTGCCCTCCCTGTGGCGCTCGCAGCGTCGGAGCCGCCGTTCCGAATGCAACGTCCTTGGCCCGCGCGTCAATTCCTGTCACAAAGGTCTGGGGCAAATCAAGCCTTTGGAGCCAGTTGCGGAATGCGGAAGGTGAGGGGAGCGCGGGCGTCTCGCCCGTTGATTTCCCTTGCATTTCAGTGACTTTCACGGGCGGGACGCCCGCGCTCCCCTGTTATGCCACTGGCTCTTTGGACAATAAAAACGCCTCTGCTTTCAGCTGGATGGCCGGGCGCGCTGGTGTCGCACAGATAAACAGGAACTACTTGCTTGTCGCCCCTCCCGGCAGCCGCCAGATATTGCCCCGGCTCAGCGTGCCGTTGGAAGGATCATAGAAGTTCATGTCGCCGGTGTAGAAATAGACCGTCTCGTTGCTATACCAGATCGAAGCGATTTTGGCGATATCGTCCGGATTGCTGTTGCGCGGCTCGTCGAACTGGCGGTCCGGTCCGCAGGAGACCAAGGCCCAGTTGCTCAGATAAACCGGACCGGGGGACAGCCGGAAGTCCCACTCATTCTGCTTATTCGTGCCGGCGAAGTTGGGATGGCTGGAGTTGAACTTCAGAGGCGCCGGAGCCACCACGGCCGAACCGTCGCCGCCGCCCAATATTTTGGAGGAAGCCGCAGACGGACACATTTTGCTGTTGGAAGCGTCGCCCCACTTGGGCAAAGACGTGTTGTCCTTATCACAGGTGGCGCGATCCTTCGCCGCGGCGTAGAAGTTGATGAACGCAAAGCACGGCGGCAGACCGTTGACCAGTTTGTTGGCAGAGTTGGGCGTCGCTTTTTCAAGAAACGGATCATCGATGTCCACGCTCGTGACATAGGCCACCGGCGTGGTCATACAGTTGAAGTTCCAGACGCCGTTGACGTAGGCGCGGCGCCGATAGGCCGTCGTCTGCCCCGGAATGGGATTGTTAAAGTGATAGGTATCAATGGGGTAGTTGTTTTGGTCCAACATATAGGCCTCAACGGCGGTGGCCAGGCTGCGCATGTCCGCCTGAATGCGCGACACGTTGGCGCGGACGCGCGCCTCCATGAAGCGTGGAATGGCGATCAGGGCCAGGATGGTGATAATGGCAATGACGATGAGCAGTTCAATCAAGGTGAAGCCCGCTTTTCGTGAATGGCGCATGAGTCAATCTCCTTTTGCAGTCATGGAACAGTCGGTGATCCGCAGAACGCGGATTCTGGTGGCGCAGCATTGCAAGGGCGGCAACGTCTGGGGGACGCTCAGTTGGACCGGTCCGTCGAGTCGGTCCGCCGGATCGCGCCCCATGAGATGGACCCGTTGGTCGGGTCGTAATTGCCCAGCGGCCAGGGAACCAGCAGCATCGTCCCGGGCGCGCAACCGGCGGTCAAATACTGGCCGTTGAAGATCGGATGGTCAAACGGCTCGCGGTAGCCGGTAAAAGAGTCACAGTCCGGCCCCGAACTCATGAGCATCCAGTGCGAGGCGCCGTTGGCGGGAAGCCAGTTGGTCTGGTGGAACTCGATGTTGAAGTCCGTTCTGCGCTTGTTGTAGTTGGGCCCCAAGGCGAACCCCGTGCCGAAGCTTTCGGGGCTTTGCTCATAACGATAGGTCATTTGTCCGCGCTTGCGTCCGTCAATAAAGCAGTCGTCGTTGAAGACTGGTTTGCCGTCTGAGGCGCGGATGGTATCCTGGTTTTTTTCCTGGAACGGATCGGGCATAATGGAGGTCACGTAGGCCATGGGCGTTGTCAGCCGTTGAAGCGATTTGCGCCAGCCGATCCACTGCGTGTGCCACGGCTGCGAATTGCCGACTCTTGAAGGCGGCTCGGTGTCCTGCCAGTGAGGGACGGCATAGTCCTCGTTGGCGGTCCAGGGCGGGATGGAATAGTCCTGCGCATAGGCCTCGATGGCAGTGGCCAAACTGCGCATGTCGGCTTGCGCGCGCGAAACCTTGGCGCGCGTCTGGGCCTCAAGAAAGTTGGGAATGGCGATCAGCGCCAGAATGGCGATGATCGCGATGACAATCAACAACTCGATCAGGGTGAAACCCTTGCTGCGCGTTGGACTCATGTCCGTCTCTTTCATCATGAATGGATCCAATGCAAAGCCGTGGACGCGTGCGCGACCATGACTGCATTGCAATGAGCGGCGTCTGAAAAAGTCGCATCACATACATCATGCTGCGGTCTTGACGCTACCAAGTAGATTGTATCAATCGGCGGCGGCATGTCAAGAGGCGATTTTTCGACACTGTTCGAATTGTGGGGTTCCGCTTGACTCCCCCGGCTTCGTATCGCAAACCTCGGCGACCCGCGTGCAGCGGCTGCTTCGCATCGCTCATCGCCGCCGCATTCCGGCACAAGCAGTTATTGGCATGCCGCAGAAAACAATTCGACGCGGTTTTATCAAGACGGCGGCCGCCGACGCCGACGCGGTCGCGATGCCGGGCTTGGTCCGCGCTCAGGCGGGCGCCGCAGCGCGTCCCAACATCGTTGATATCTTCACCGACCAGCAATTTTCCGGCGCCATGAGTTGCGCGGGCAATACCCATCTCAAGACGCCGGCAATGGACTCGCTGGCGGCCAGCGGCGTCCGATTCGCCCGCGCCTACTGCACGACTCCGCAGCGCTCGCCGTCCCGCGCCAGCATGTTGACCGGCCGGATGGGGCATGAACACGGCGTGACGGTCAACGAGGATTGCCGCAACCGGCTGAAGCAGTGGCTTGCGGCTGCCGATGACCCCTTCATGGAATAAGAAAACGAGACAAGGCGATTTCGCGCCAATTCACACCGGACCCCGTTCCGTTCAAACATGGAAGCGGGTGTGGCGCGCCTGTTGCGCAAACGGGGCGCCGCCTGCGCGGCAGGCAACGCCCCGTTTGCGGGTTTGAGGTTTCTCTGCGCGGCTTGGGCGGACAGGGCCTCTCCTGGCCATCACGCCCGCGCTGCGCCGGACGCGCTTACGGCTGATACGTGACGACGAGTTCGGGCTGATTGCCCGCGGCCGCTTCGCCGGGATAGAACCCGATGTAATCATTGGCCGAGTCATTGTCGTCGTCGAGCGAGAAATAGACGCGCAACTGCGTCTTGTCCGTCAGGTTGACGTACGACAGACCGCTGGTCAGCGCGCCTTCGGACCAATCGCCGTTGGCCGCCGGATTGCTCATCGTGGCGGCCTGGATGGCGTCGGCGGCCGCCTCGAAGTCCTGCTTTTCGAGGGCCGTGTTGTTGTAGAAGCCGCTGCCGCCCTTGATGTCCACGTAGCACGTCCCCAGTGAGGTGAACGGGTTCGTTCCCGACACGACACCGCGTTTGAGGCGCAGCGTGACGGCCGTAACCGTGGCGCTGTCGGGAATCGAAGAGGTGTCGAACGAGTAGATCGCCTTGATCTGTCTATTCTTTCCGTCGTCGCCCGCGCGGGTTCCTTCCGTGGCCGTTCCTGTGGCGTTTTTCGATCCGCCGATGTTGGAAGTCTCACCGGATTCGGTGACGTAGCCGTCCTCGCCACCAACCGAGTAGAACGTCACCGTCTGCGGCGCGGCGATGACGGTGATGTTCAGCGTCGCCTCATCCCACAGGCCGCCTTGGTCCGTGACGCGCACGGTGAATTGATTGACGCCGACGTCGCCGCTGCCGGGCGTGCCGGAAAGCGCGCCATCCGCCGCGACCGCAAGCCACTCCGGGCCGCTCTGCTTCGAGAACGTCAGTGTGTCGCCCTGGTCGGGATCGGACGCGTCGCCGGCGATCGAGCCGCTGTAGGCCTGGCCTTCGTGGGCGTCGGGCTTGTTCAGTAAATCAGCCAGAAAGGTTGGCGCTTGATTCGCCGCTCCAATCTGGACGATCAGTTCTGGCTGATTGCGCACGTCCGTTTCGCCGGGAAAGAATCCGATGTAATCATTGGCCGCGTCATTGTCGTCGTCGAGTGCGAAATAGACGCGGAACTGCGTTTTGCCCGTCAGATTGATGTGAGCCAGTCCGCTGGTCAGCGCGCCTTCCGACCAGTCGCCGTTGGCCTCCGGATTGCTCATGGTGGCGACCTGTATGGCGTCGGCCTCCGCCTCGAAATCCTGTTTGACCAGGTCCGGGCTGCCGTAGAAGCCACTGCCGCCCTTGATGTCCACGTAGCACGTTCCCAGTGTGGTAAAGGGGTTGGTTCCCTCCACCTTGCCGCGTTTCAGGCGCAACGTCGCAGACACAATGATCGCGTCATCGGGGATCGCCGAGGTGTCGAACGAGTAGATCGCCTTGATCTGTTTGTTGTTTCCGTCGTCACCCGCCCGGGTTCCCTCCGCGGTGGTTCCGGTGCTGCTTTTTGTCCCCCCGACGTTTGAGGTTTCGCTCGACTCGGTGACATAGCCATCCTCCGCGGCAATCGAGTAGAACTTATACTGTCCCAAAGGCGGGGGAGGAGGCGCGGTCCGCGTGAAGCCGGCGCGGATGTAGTCGTTGAAGCCGTCGGCGGAGTATTCAACGGGCCACTGTCCCCACGGACGGTTCACGGCGAAGGAGATGAAATCCGTCCAGTCCTCGCCGGTCCCCAGATAGGCCATGTAGGTTTGCATATTGCGGTCCGGGTCCACGAAATAGACCGGCTCAAGAGTCTCATTGTCGAAACCGTTGACAACGTTGGAGGTGAGGGTGAAATCGTCCTCCAGATCGGGCGGCACGTTAATCCCGGTACCATCGGCCAGGACCCAGTCCCGCACGATGTTGCCTGTGATTTCAATGGGAGGGTCTTCGGGATTGTCAACATAGCCTTCGGGGGTAACCATGGTGAATCCCGCCTTCTCGTGATTGCTGATTCGATCCAGGACGAAATTGTTCGCATAATACCCCGTGGGCTGGCGGTGGACTTCGAATCCCACGCCGCGCTGCACAATGGTATCGTCGTTCTGGACCATATCAATGCCATTCATGCACACGTTGTCTATGCAGATATTGAGGGGGTCTTCGCCCGGATCGCCACCTGCAAGGAATCCACCGATGGGGTTGTGGAGGAAGAGGTTGTTCTCGCAGATGCCGCCCGAGCGCATCTGCATCGCGTTGCCGCCAGCCCAGCATGCGATGGTGCCGCGCAGCCGCACTTTCGCGCAGTGGGAACTCAGATACATGTTGTGGCTGTACATGGACATTCCAAATCCCATCACGTCGTTCCAGCCGTTGTGGAAGAGCGTGCACTCTTCGATCGTAAGCCCTTCGCCGGTCAGGTCCTGACACCAGACGCCTTGGGCGCGATCGGGATAATCGTCGTCGGGCCGCGTGCCATTGTATGAGTTCGTGATGATGCAACGGCGAAGGATGATGTTCTCCATGGGTTTGAGGACGCTATCCGAGGTGTCCAGGCTGACCCCGTCCGAGAAGTAGTCGGCGACCATGTCTTCCAACAGAAAGTTCATGCTCTTGTATTCCGGGTGGCCTTTGAAGGGGCCGCCGCGAAGCCACATGAATCGCTTGTTATCCCTTGGAACAACTACTTCATAAACGGTTGGAGTGGTGATCGTGGCGGTGCTGGTGGTGAAGTCCGGCGAGTCGGGGTCCCGCGTATATGCATAGCAGTGCAATCCGACCCACGCGATGTTGAAGTGGGTTATGTCGTTGCCGTTCCAACTGACGACGGCGGTTGAGGCGTATTTCAGATACGGCCGCGCGGAACTGCTGCCATACGCGCCAATCAGTTGCGGGTAGTCGCCGTTGGGACCGCCCCCATACCGGACCCCTTTGCCGGCGTCATACACTGTTGGGGGATCCAGTTTGCCCGGATCGGTCCACGTGTCGCCGCGTTTCAAGAGGCACCAGTCCGCATAGCCCGGGCGCATCTGTGCAATCGCCGTGGCGACGGTCGCATAGGGTTTGATCGCGCCAACCGGAAGGAACGGGTCGGGACCGATTTTGGCGTCGCCGGGCGAATACACTTCGGCCGTCGCGTCGTCGCCGTCGCTCGAGCTGACGTAGATGATGCGTTGCGTGCTGGTGGTGGTGAAGATCGTCCAGCCGTTTTCGTCCGTGGGGAAAGCGGCATGAGACGAGGTGAGGATTGAAGTGCTGATCCACAATGCGGCGCACAAAATCGCGGCCCGCGTGATGCAGCTGCGATGCTGCTTCATGAGGAGAAACCTTTTCGTGACCATGTGTCGCCCGGATTTGAAGCCGTCCAGGAGTCGCCTTTCCCTTGATGCCACGTGCGCTGGACCACGGGACTTCTCTGGCCCTGCTTTTTGGTTTGAAATTGAATGGTCCGGCTAACGTCTCGATGGCGGCAAAGCGCTCAGGCGCTGCCATTCGACTGAGGAGGCGCTGGCCAACGCCAGCGCCTCCTCAGTCGTCCCGATCTGCTTTGCCACGCCCTGGTTCTGCGCGCACGCGTGGCCAGGACGCGGGGGGCAGGCCTCACTCAACTGCGAAGGCGCTGACATTGACAGGGACATATCCATATTCGTCGCAACCGATGTCCAGATTGTTTCCCGCCGCGTCTGTGCGAAGCGACTCGCCGCCGATGGGCGTCTGGATGTCGTTCTGGAAACCCGCAATTACGGCGCCGGCGTTTATGGCAGCCGAGCCGAGACCAATGGCATAGCTTCCGGCTGACATGAGGGGATCACCCGTCACTGTGCCGCTTGGAGTGATCCCGCTGGCGCTGTCGTTTGTATTGCCGAAGAAAAGCGGATTCGTGACGGCGTCGTAGGGATTGGTCGAAGCGGCCAGGCGCTGAATCGGATAACTGGCCGACCCGGTGTTGGAGAAGAACAGGCAGTTCGTGATTTTTGCGCAGGAGTTTGAATCTCCCGAGTTGATTCGGCCGATCCAGATCGTTTCCCGGCTGGCCGCGTTGACATTGGAGTCGAACGTGCAGTGTGTGATGTTCCAGTTAACGTAGCGGCCGTTGGCGTCCCAGAACGCGTTGGTGTCGATGGCGGAACCGTGTGTGTTGGAGGAGTTGTTGTAGAAATAAGAGTTCGTCACGTTGATGATGTTAAAGGGAGCGGGGGGAGTAATGTTAGAAGGCTGGGCCAATAGCGCGCCGCCTCCCTGGTAGTCGCTTGTGGTTGCCCCCACCGTACAGGAATTCCCCAAGAAATGGCAGCGATCGAAATTGGCGGTGTAAGCCGCGCCAAGGAGAAAGACCGCTCCGCCGCCAAATCTCTGGTTCGGATTGGAGCCCGAGCTTGTAAGAACCGCGCTGTTGCTCGAAAACACACACGCCTTGAACGTGGCGTTTCTCCCCACGCAAACTGCGCCGCCGCCGTTAACTGTCGCGGCGCCCGCATAGGTCCCGCCAGGCTGGAAGGTGTTATTGGAGAACGAACAGTTTTCAACCGTCAGCGTCGCGCCCGCGAAGGTCCGCGCCATGAGGCCGCCGCCGCCCGTGCTGTTGCCGGGATCGACCGTTGTGGTCATCGTGTTGTTCCGAATTGCGCAGTTGCGGAGGGTAACGGATGCCAACACGTTCGTCACATGCACACCGGCGCCGCCCTGATTGTCGGCAGTCGTGGTCTGGTTGATGCTGTTGTTCTGAATCGTGCAATTGCGAAGTTCGACCGTTGCGCCGCTGCCGGCGGTGATATATACGCCCGCGCCAACAGTCACGCCGCCGCCGCCCTGAATGGTGAACCCGTCCCACGTCTGCGAATACTGGAGGGTCAGGACTCGATAAGTCCCGTCGCTGTTGAGGATGGAGGCGTATGTGGCCGGGGCGCGCCCTGTCGTGTCTGTCCCAGTGTTGCCTTGGGGATAGCCGCCCTGGACGGTGATGGGCGTTTCGGTGAGATTGATGGCGGCGCCATTGGTGTATATGCCTTCCTTGACGTGAAGGGTGTCGTTGTTGTTCAGGGCCGTGGAGACTTCCGCCCAGGTCCGGCAGGCGTTTTCCCAACTGGTCCCCGTGCCGTTGCCCCCGGCGATGTCATCCATGAAGACATCAGCGGCGCGGACGGTTCCCGCCGAGGCGCACAAGACGATTCCCATCAGTGTGACCCACAGGCAGTTTCCCTTCGTCCTCATTTTGTTCTGTTTCGCATTCATTTTGCAGTTCTCCTTTGCAAGTGTTGTCATTCGCCATTACGTAATGTTTCGAGACTTTCTACGTGTCCGTCGCTTTTCAGCCGGACGCCTTGGTCACGCAAGGCCTGGCGCGCGACAGGTCCCGGACGCCGGACGGGCCCTCCGACTGCGGACCGCTGGTTTGGAGTCCCGTCCGGCGGCCGGGACCTACTGCGCATTGCGCAGCGCGGCGGGGGATTCCGTTTGCTGCGATGCGGGTTGTGGCTCTCCTTTCTCGTGGGAGTTTTCCTTTCGGGCCGCCACAATTGTGGGCCGATGGGGCAGATATTGATTTCCGTAGTTCTGGAATTACGATATTCAATGACCGGTCCCCGCAGGCCAGACCAACCCGCAACGTCAGGCTATCTAGGGCTTCCCGCCGCTCAAGCGCCAGATGTTGCCCCCGCTAATGGTCCCGTTCGAGGGATCATACGTGGGCACATCTCCCTTCGTATGTTCATCATAGGCCCACTTGCTGCCCAGCATCATCCAGGGGAAAGACTTGTTGGTGCCGGCGCCTCCAAACTTGTAGTCCCGGGCGTTGCGGTCGGGACCGGGGCTCATCAGGTTCCACATTGTCGGAAAGGCGTTCTTTCGTTTGTCGAATCCCATAAGCATGGGGGCTTTGAGTTCGCTGCAGGGAACATCCGTCGGCCCAGTCCCGAAGTGTGTTCCGTACGTTCCATTGTACCACGGCGCCGGCGCCGAGTCACAAGCCCTGGAAGCGCCCAGAACATTGTTGAAGAAATAGCATCCATTGCCCGTTCTGTATAATTCGCCAGTATCCGTGAATGGATCCTTGTAGTCAATCCTGGCGATATAGGCTACCGGCGTCGTCAATGTGACGAAGCGATCCCCGTACCAGCCAAACATGGTGTAGCTGCCCATGGTAGCGGTGCCGCTGGCGTTTAGCTCTGGGGCAAACGGGTTGATCGGATAGTTGTTGCTGTCAACAAAATAGGCCTCCAGGGCGGTCGCCAGCGAGCGCAGGTCGGCATAAACGCGCGACACCTTGGCGCGCGTTTGCGACTCGATGAAGTTGGGAATGGCGATCAGCGCCAGGATGGCGATGATCGCGATGACGATGAGCAACTCGATCAGGGTGAAGCCTTGGCTGCGCGTTGGACTCATGTTCGTCTCCTTTTTCATGAATGGATTCCGCGCAGAACCGAGCGAGGACGCGCGCGACAATCATTTCGACGCGATGATCGGCGCCTGGAAAACGCGCGTCATGCGGCGGTCCTGACTTTACTAAAAGATTTTTATCAATCGAGGGGGGGCATGTCAAGAAGTGAGTTTTCGACACTGTTCGAATGCGTGTTATTTCACACAGTGAGGGCGCCGTATGGACCTTCAGCCCAATGCGATTCTGTTCGGTCCGATAGGTCCAAGCCGCCAGACTTGTCATTATCCACATCTGTTTAGACTCGCTTTCTGAAACTTCTATGCGTCTTGCGTAGATTGTGAATGCCGGTTCGTCATCAGCCATGGCCCGTGGGATTTGCGCCAGCGAATTGGAGTGCGGCGGCGCTGATCTTTAGTTCGGTTCTTCACAAAGTTTTGCGCAATCGTCCGTTGATTATGTCACGCAAGCGTCTTCCAACTGCGGCGAAGAACTTGGCGTAACCATCGAAGCGTTCGACCGATCGGCGCGAAGCGCTTCGCGCAGATACGACCGTTGATTTCTCAAGTTGCTGTCAACGGTCGGGATGAGCAATCGCTTTTCTCGTCCCCAGGACTTCCAACCTTCAGCACAAAACGTTGTGATGAACCCTTAATCCAAAATCCGGCAGTTGAAGCCCGCGGAACACGCGAAATACGCAGAAAGGACGGGATTTAATCCTGCATAACGTCTCAACTCATTGGTGAAAGTCAAACATGCGGCTTCCCGTCCTCTGTTTCCGTGTGTTCCGAGTGTTCCGTGGGCCTCAACTGCCGGATTCCGGAGAATGAGCAGACGATGGCCGTCCAAGGCGGCGGCTCGCAACCGCTTTCGCCACCGCACTCCAAATCGCTGGCGCACGTCCGACAGGCCAGCCCCCAATCATGCAAACCCAAGCGCTCGGGAGTTTTTACATAGACTCTCCCAAGCACAGTCCGCCTCATAAGATCAGGGCGCGTTCATATGGGCTGATACAACCATCCGAGATGTGGGTAATGACAAGTCCAGCGGCCTGGACTCCAAACAACCCGTCGGCAATCTGGAGTCCCTTCCGGCGGCCGGGGACCTGCTAACATTTTTGGACTTTATCGACCTTCAGCCGGCAGAACGCACGCTGTCCCAACTTGGCGGGAAGTCATCGAAGCGCATCCGCTCACAGTCATGGCCCGGGATGCGCCTGCAATCAAAACAAAACCTCCCAAGCGAGACCGTGCCGGCTTGGGAGGTTTCCATTCCGTCTTGCCTTTCCCGGCGCCGCGGCGTCGCGTAAAGGAGCGAGGCGTCAGGCGCAGGGGGTATGGCTTATTCCACAGCGAAGCTGCTGAGCGTCACGGGCACGACCACGTCGCTCCACGTTTTGCTGATCCGCACTTCATCCCATTGCGCCCAGAATGGGCCGCCGGTAACGTCTTGGTCGGGACCAAGAAAGATCAGGTTAAAGGATGTAGCGCTTCCGATCTCAGTATCGGTGGGAAAATCGGTCACGTAGGCGGCGGGTGGAGTCGAGGACCCCAACGGAGGATTGACCCAAACACTGGCCCTGTCATTGGCGGTTCCGGCAATTCGGTCATAGGACAATACGACATGGATCACCGTGTTATACGGCAGAGAGGTGGTTCCCCATGTGGAATTCGCAGCGGTTGAATTATAGCAACGCGCCCCCAAACGGAAATTGCTCGCGTCCGCTTCTCGGACAACGACTCGAGCAGCGCCATTGGTGCCGGCTCTGAACTGCGCCAAATCCACTCCGTTCGTCGCGGTTGGAGCGTCCTGAACGTTCACCAGAAATGACAGATAGATGGATTCGCCATCCGCCAACGTCACAGCCGTGTGATTCTTCTGGACGCCGTTGTTTATGTCCAGATCCTGCTGAATCTTCTCGCCCGCTATGCCCGGCAGGCCGGGATACGAAAGCGATCCGGCCACGACTTGCGTAAAAGGTGTGGTCGAGTTTCTGTTGGTCCAGCCGCCTTGGCCGTCCAGATCCCCTACGGTGTATGCAAAATGATCTTCCATGAGATTGACAGCGCGGACGTGGCTTGCGCACAGCGCGCAGACGAGGGTGATCGCGGATGCGATCCGAAAATGCGTTTCGAGCGTTTTCACTTGCATCTTAACTACTCCTTCCAAAGTTTGAATTAACGGTTTCTTGCCCTGCCGGAGATGCGCGGGATGTGTTTTCTGCCTGCCGAATCGCTCGCGTGGTCCTGGAGCGCTCCATCCCGGACCCTTGGCTCTCGATCCGGCGCGGCGGAAAACGCCCGGTCCCGGTCGGGACCTCATTCACAAATCGGCGCTACTTTAGCGCTTGACGGCCCCCGCTGTCAAGGATGAAGATTTCGACACTGTTCGATTGAGCCTCCGGCGCGAGGATTTGCGATGGGCCAGCGGGTGACATTGAGGGATTTGGCCAAGGCCGCCAAGCTGGCGCGCTCCACCGTTTCCATTGCGCTGCGCAATTCGCCGCTGGTTGCCGAAGCGACGCGGCGCCGCGTCCAGGAGCTGGCCGCCTCGATGGGCTATCGTCCGGATCCGGAGCGCGAGATCTTTGGCCGCCGTCTGCGCCGGGGCGAGGGGGCCAGGGAGGTTCCACTGGCGTTCATTTCCTACAACGCGGGCAATACCGTAGGCAGTGAATGGGGAAATGGAAGGGCGCTGGAACGCGTGGCTCGGAGCCGTGGGTATCACCTTGGATTCTATCCGTGCGGGGAATATCCGTGCGATCAGGAGCTGGACCGGATACTCTACAACCGCGGCACAAAGGGGATCATTCTGGGGCGCACGTTGCCTTTTCATCCGGAGCCTCAGCTGACCTGGGACCGCTATGCGGTCGTGGCCGTTTCCTGGCCGAACTTGGATTGTCCGTTTCACATGGTCTATAACGATTCGCTGGCCGCGGTATCTCTGGCCGTCGAGCAGGTTCAGGCGCTGGGATACCGGCGAATCGGCATGAGCCTTTTCAACCAGCAATCAGGAGTCATGGAGGATTTCATCCGCCGTTGCGCCATTGCGAAGATTTCAAAGGACTTGCTGGCCCAGGGAATGGGCGTTCCTCCGATGGTGGAGGATGTCGAGAGCCACAAGGCGTTTCTGCGCTGGATCAAGCGGCATAAACCTGACTGTGTGATTGGCGGGAACCCCCTTGTCGGACAATTCCTGGTCAACTCCGGCATCCAGATTCCTCGTGACATGGGTTATGCCAGTCTCAATGGCGGGACGCCGGATGGGTGCGCCGGGTGCGCCGTCACCCCCGATGAGGTGGCCCGGGCGGCCATTGACCTGATTGACACCCTGCTGCGGCGCGGCGAGAACGGCATGCCGGAGGTTCGCTACGATCTCCTCATTGAACCGCGCTGGGTCCCTGGACCGACGCTGCGCCCCCAGCCGTAAAGAGCCGTTTTCCAAGCAAGCCAAGGGCACAATAGGGGAGCGCGAACGTCCCGCCGGCGCAATATTAGAGGAGCGCGGGCGTCGCGCCCGCAAATATCAGGGATTTGCGCGTATAAGCGGCGGGCAGGACGCCCGCGGACCCGGGGAGCGGGGGCGTCCCGCCCCCGGAATGGTCCACGAGTAAACCTTGAAATGGGGGCGAGACGCCCCCGCTCCCTTCACTCTGCACCTGGTTCAACGGGCATCAGGCCGTTGGTTCCCCGATTCGAACAGTGTCGAATTATTGGGAATTGACAGATGAATTCCGGCGGGGCACAATCCAAATCGGTTCGGGGCTCATGACATGGCGCATGACATGAGGCATGCCTGGCCATCAAACTACTCTACATTGGAGAAAAGAGCGATGAAACGTCTGTGGCTGAGTGTTCTGATTGCTATATGGATGTTCAGCGGCGGGGCGCCGACACAAAGTCAGGAAGACGGGACCGTCCCCGCCCCCGCAAAGGCCAAGAAGAAGGAGAAGGCCAAAACCGAAGCCGCGCCGAAGAAGGCCGGCGTCACCCTGACGGCGGCTGAGCAACAGGTCGCCGACCGGATCAAGAAGGAGGATCCGGCTGCGGTCCTGCGCATTCTTCATAACAAGTTCTGCCCCCTCACCGGCAAGTTGGTGGACCCTTCGATTCCGCCGATTGACATCAAGCAGAAGTATCATCATGAGTTCATCCTGGTTGGCGTGGCGGACGCGCAGGCGTTTGACAAGTTCGCCGCGCAGCTGGGCAAAGGCGGCGCCGAAACGTTGAAGAAGAGTCTGGCCGGCGCTGCGCGCAATAACATGCTGTTGCGCATTGCGGGCGAAGGCCAGGACGCCGCCGTCGAGATGGTCCGTCTGGACCTGCCCCCGGAGATGTGCGCGCCGATTCCGGCGCCCAAGGATGTGCCGGTGGCGATCACGGTGGACGCGTCAAAGAAGTATCAAACCATCGATGGCCTGGGGACGGCCACCTATGCGTATAACAAAGCGATTCAGGCGGAATATGCGAAGCCGGAGTTTCAGAAACTCATCGCCGAAGACCTGGGCCTCAGCATGATACGCTTCCCGATGGTTCCGTGCCTGTTTGATCCGGTTGAAAAGCCCGAGGACATTTCGCGCAAGAACTTCAAGTTTGAGGGCGAACTTGATCCCATCCCCATCAACACCCGGGGCAAGCCCGGCGCCAAGACGTCGCAGGGCGCTCTGGGTTGTCTCAAGTTCGTGTCGAACATCATCAAGATTAACCCCGAGATTCGCGCCATCGGGACCGTTTGGTCGCCGCCGCACTGGATGAAGACCAACAACGGCCAGACCGGCGGCGGCTCGCTCAAGCCGGAGTATTATCGGCATTTCGCGCGCTACTTGATCGAGTGGGTGCGCTTCGTCAAGGAGCAATATGGCGTGGACGTGTATGCGATCAGCCCGCAGAACGAACTGGTCTTCAGGGAGGTGTATGATTCGTGCGTCTATACGCCGGAGGAATACGCCAACATGCTGGCGATTCTGGGCGAGGAGCTCGACAAGGAAAAGATGGACGTCAAGGTCTTTGGTCCCGAAGACATGACGAAAGTCGTCGGGCGTGCGATGAAGTTCGTCACGGCGGTCCAGGCGAATCCCATCGCCGCCAAAACACTCGACATCATCGCCACGCACGGCTATAGCGACGGCATCGAATCCACCGGATCGGTCAGCGAAAACAGCGAGTTCTGGAACAGGATCAAGGACCTCGGCAAGCCGTATTGGATGACCGAAACCGGCGCCGGCGCCCCGGACGATCGCTGGCGCGACGGCGGCCCCGACGGCAAGTCCGTCGAGATGAGCAAACAGGGTGTGCCGAGTGACAAACTGGAGCAGGGCGCGTTGAGCAGCGTGGGCGGGCGGCTGCACTATGCGCTGGTGTATGGCAACGCGTCGGGGTGGGTGTTCTGGCAGATCACGGGCGAGAAGCCCTCCGAGCACTCCGTTATGGTCGGGGACAAACCCGGCGCCAAGTATTACGTCTATAAACACTTCTGCCGCTGGATTCGTCCCGGCGCCGTGCGCATCGAGGCCGGCCCGGACGGCGGCGACAAAGGCGTTTGCGTCAGCGCGTATGAACATCCCAAAAACGGCACGGTGACGATCGTGCTGCTCAACCGCTCCGACGACAACGCGAACGTTTCGATCACGCTCAAGACGACGGCGCCGGTGGCGTCCTTCGAGACGTATCGCTCGACGGAAACCGAACCGTGCGCGACACAACCGGCCACGGTGGTCAAGGATGGCAAGGCCAGCCTGACCTTGCCGCCGCGCAGCATTGTGACGCTGTATGGCAAAACTCTGTAACCGCGGAGCCAGTTGCAGAAATAGGGGAGCGCGGGCGTCCCGCCCGTGATTGTCATGGATTTATGCGCGAAATCAGCGGGCTAGACGCCCGCGCTCCCTTGCACAATGCATTCTGCAATTGGCTCCACGGATAGAAGATCATGGCGCTCACGAGAACAACCCTTCATGGCTGCGTCGCGCTGTGCGTCATGGTGTGTGGCGCGCAGACGCTGCACGCCCTGCCGCGGGACGCCAATGGCTGGACCATTTTCACCCCCTCGACCGACACGGTAAAGATTTACGTCAGTTCCTCCGTGGGCGATGACGCCTTTAACGGTTTGATGCCCGATCCGGACGGGGCCGGAGGCGGTCCCAAAAGGACGGTGGCCGAGGGCTTGAAGCTGCTTCGCCCGCAGCAGCCGGATTGGCTCCTGCTCCGGCGGGGAGACACGTGGACCGATCCAGGCTCTCTGAATGTTCCCCGAAAGCTGGACAAGAGCCTTGGATTTGATATCGGCGGCGGACGCGCGGCGAACGAACCGCAGATTGTCGCCGCCTATGGTTCCAGTCCTGAGCGCCCGTTGCTGCGGACCTCCACGCCTGTCGTCAACATAGTCGGCAATGGCGTGACGCGCTTCGTGGCATGGGTGGGACTGCATTGTTATGCGTTCACGCGCGATCCGGCCTCGCCGGATTTCGCCACCACTCTCAGCGCCACGGGATACGTCATTCCGCGTCACAACCCGAATGGATTTCGAATTCTGGGCCACGCGTCCGGTTGGACGGGGGACTTCCTCATCGAGGATTGCGTGATTGACTTTTTTGATGGCGGCATCACCTGCCAGACCAACATGCGCAACATGGCGGTCCGGCGATGCATTATCACGAACAGCTACAACGGGCAGTTTCCCGATTCAAACAATGGATATCCGGACCGCAGCCAGGGCATTTTCTGCATCGACACCCTGGGATTGCTGGTGGAGGAATGCCTCTTGTATCACAATGGCTGGAATGCGACGATGGGCTATGGCATGTCCATTTACAGCCACAACATGTATCTGAGCACCGACATTAATCCCTGCCGCGTCATTGGCAACATCGCGTGCGGCGCCGGATCGAATGGGGGCCAGATGCGCGCGGGCGGCATTGCCGATAATAATCTGTTTCTGCGCAATCCCATCGGCCTTTTTCTGTCCGGCGATCCCAACGGCGCCGAAGAAGGCATCAACACCTGCATCAACAACGTCTTCGTCGAAGCGAATGATATCGTCAACAATCAAGGAGAGGTGGCCAGACGGGGAGTGGGCCTGGACATCAAGCGCAAGCCGCTGGGTTTCTACAAGGGCAATATCTGTCTGGATCGTCTCAGCGCCCGACAGCAGGCAGGCATTCGCTGCACGGAAGATCCCATCACCACGGCGCCGCCGATTCTCGTGACAGGCAACATCGTGCGCAACTGGAACAACGCCTCGGGTCAGGGCATTGAGGTCCCGCCGGAGCTTGTCAATGATTTTATCCTGACCGGAAACGTCGTGGACGGGAAAGATCAAGCCGGCAACCCCGTGGTTTTTCCTGATCCGAACCGGAACATGGACACCTACATGAACCACCTCGGCATCGGTGGCGGATGGGAGGAGTTTATCCGCCGCGCTGCCGCCCGTCCGTGGGGGCAGTGGCCGCGCGAATTCTCGGCGGATGGATTCAACGACTACATCCGTGAAGGATTCGGGATGGATCAGAAAACAGCCGCGTCGTATGTGCTGATCCATTAGCCCGGTCGGCCTGGCAGGGGGCGCCCCGATGAGCCAGCGTTTCGAAATGGCGCGCTCCTCGGCGCGGGTTGATTGCGGTTCAGGTTTTGTGGGATTCACAGGATGCCACAACAGACAAAAGAGCCAGTTGCAGAACGCCGAAGGCAATGGGAGCGCGGGCGTCCCGCCCGCTGATTTATGGGGCATTTCAGTGACTTTCACGGGCGGGACGCCCGCGCTCCTCTATTATGCAACTGGCTCAAGAATAAAATAATGAAAGGCGCCGGTTATGGGTTTTAAGATTGGAGTTTGTGGTTTGGGCTTCGGGATTTTCTTTGCCGAGCTGTTTCATCATCACCCCGACGTGGACGAGGTCATTGTGACGGACCTGCTCCAGAAGCGCGTGGACGCCGCCGCGGCGATGGGCATCACCCATAGCGTCGAGTCGCTCGATGACTTGATTGCCAGCGACGTGGACGCCATCGGCCTCTTTACGCAGCGCTGGGCGCACGCGCCCCAGGCGATCCGCTGCCTCAAGGCGGGCAAGCATGTGTATTCAGCGGTTCCGGCGGCGGTCACGCTGGAGGAACTCGACGAACTGGTCAAGACGGTCGAAGAGACGGGTCTGCTGTATATGCTGGGTGAGACCAGCTACTACCGGGCGCCCGTCATTTTCTGCCGCCAGCGCTTTGCGCGCGGCGAGTTTGGACGCTTTGTCTATGGCGAGGGGCAGTATCATCATGACATGAGCCACTTCTACTGGCCCTATCTGGCCAGCAACGGCGCGGACTGGAAGAAATACGCCAGTTTTCCGCCCATGCTGTATCCCACGCATTCCGTCAGTCATATCTGTTCCGTGACGTTCCGCCGCATGACGGAAGTATCATGCTTCGGCTTTGTGGATGATCATCGCGATGGCATTTTCAAGAAGGAGTTGAGCCATTGGGGCAACGTTTTCAGCAATGAAATCGGCTTGTTCCGCACCTCCGACGGCGGCACGGCGCGCATTGGCGAGTTCCGTCGCACCGGCGCAGGCGAAAGCCGCATCAGCATCATCGGCACGGAGGGCGCCTATGAAGAGCAGCCCTCGCTGTATCTGCCGCAGGAATGCCTGAAGGCCTGGCGCGCCGGCCTGGTCTATCCGGGCGGCCAATCGCAGGGAGTGTTCATCCGGCGCCGGGTCAAAGAAACCGGCGCCAACGGCGAATACGACTACGAAAACGCCCATAAGAACATCGTCATGGAAGTCGAAGACATGCGCAGCCTCCACCAGCTCAACGGCGTGGTCATTGACAAGACCCGGCAGGGAAGCCTGCCCGACGAATACCTGGGCCGGCGCCATGACCAGACGTGTTGGATTCACGAGGTCGAGCGCCTGCCCAAGGAATTCGTCGGGCTGCGCAATGGTCATGCGGGTTCGCACCATTTCCTTGTCTGCGACTTCCTCGAGGCGCTCAAGACCGGCGCCCTGCCGCCCAATCACGTCTGGGCCGCCGCGCGCTACAATGCCCCGGGCATCGTCGCCCATGAATCGGCGATGCGCGATGGCGAACTGATGAAGATTCCGGATTTCGGCATGCCGCCCGAAGGCGCAAAACTGCTCGACCCCATGACGCGGCTTTTGCCATAAAGAGCGCCGCGCTTGGGCACGACGCCCCAAGGGCGGCGCCCTTCGGCGCCGGATGCAAGAATCCGATGCCGCTTCCGCGAGGATTGAACCATGAAGAATCATGACGACAGGACTATCCGCATGCCACGAAGGCGCTTTATGAAGTATCTGGGGGCGTTGGGCGCTGCCGCCGCGACAGGCTCTTTCGCGCAGTCGGCCCGCCGAAAGCCGAATATCATTTTCATCCTCGCGGACGATTTGGGCTATGGCGACATCGGATGCTTCGGCCAGAAACACATCAAGACGCCCGAGTTGGATCGCATGTGCGCCGAAGGCGTCAAACTGACGAGCCACTACGCGGGCAGCACGGTGTGCGCGCCGTCGCGCTACACGTTGCTGACGGGCCACCACATAGGCCGCGCCGCAACCGTCGGTCAAAACCAGGAACTGCCCGCCGGCGCCCAGACCGTGGGAACCGTTCTCCAATCGGCCGGTTATCGCACGGCGTGCATCGGCAAATGGGGGCTGGGCGAGAAGACGGGTTTGCCCAACCAGCAAGGCTTCCATCATTTCTTCGGGTATGTGGACCAGACACGCGCTCACTGGTATTACCCTGACTATCTCTGGCGCAATGGGGAAAAGATAGACCTTAAGGACAATCCCAAGACCCATGCGCACTATTCGCACGACCTGTTCACTCACGAGGCGCTGGAGTTCATCCGTAACAGCAAGCACCAGCCCTTCTTCCTGTATCTGGCTTACACAATCCCCCATGCCGAAGTTCAAGTCCCGGAGGACTCGCAAGAGCCATATATCAAGGCGCTGGGCGACCCCGAACGCCCCCCCATCACCGAGCCATACGCGCTGAAGGGCTACAACAAGCCGCGTTATCCCCGGGCGGCGCGCGCCGGCATGATCTCACGTATGGACCGCGACATTGGCCGCCTCCGCGCTCTGCTGGCCGAATTGAATCTCGACAAGGACACGCTGGTCATCTTCACCAGCGATAACGGCGCGTGCAACGCTGGCGGGCAGGACATCCAGTTTTTCAAGAGCAATGGCGATTGGCGCGGCGCCAAGCGCTCGCTTTATGAA
>Ga0073932_1002786_pt1 | contig 25675 bp, 14 predicted proteins | sample DewCreD2012metaG_FD_76967 | JGI IMG/M metagenome (GOLD analysis project Ga0073932, IMG submission 76967) | Hot spring sediment bacterial and archeal communities from British Columbia, Canada, to study Microbial Dark Matter (Phase II) - Dewar... ...
CGCCCAGCGCCCCCGAAACGTGACGTCACCCGGATTGGGCCAGGGAGCGCGCATGAACTTGTTGGCGCCGGCGGCATACTGGCCGTCGCCGAAAATGACCGTGCCGGCCGGCTGCCGCACGGCTGCGGCGCGGGCCGGTTCGGGCACGGCCTCGAGCTGGCCGTGGCCGAGATAGCTGGTGTTGTAGTTGTAGCCGGTGTGCGGGTCGGTCAGCCAGTTGGCGCCGCCGCTGAAGGACGGGCATTGCTGGATTTGCGGGTTGCCGCCGGTCTGCCAGAGGATGCCGGGCACGACGCGCGGCGGATTGCCCAGAATCGTCGTCAGGTCCCAGGCGTGCAGCAGGGTCACCCCGTCCCGCGTCTCCGAGTAGTAGGCAACGGGAAAGCTGCCATTAAACACGTCGGTGTAGGTGTGGGCAGCCAGGAGCATTTGGTGAAGATTGCTCAGGCAGTGGGCGCGTTTGGCCGACGCCTTGGCGCGGCTCATGGCCGGCAACAGCAGGCTCACCAGGATGCCAATAATCGCAACGACCACCAGCAGCTCCGTCAACGTGAATCCCCACCGGCTGCATTGGAGAAGGGCCTGCTGGTGTCGCCGCCAGCTTGCGGTGACAGCGTGGCGGCAGCCCCGGCGAAATGCACCCGGCTTGACATCCAGCGGTCTCATAAGTCGGGGCGGGTCAACCGCAGCCGGTAAAACGCCTGCTGCGTTGGCGGGCTGGGATCGGAAAGTGTCGCCGGTTCGCTGTTGGTGGCAGTGAGGCTGGCGATGGCAGTCCAGGCCGAAAAATCGGTCGTCCGCTCCAGCGTGTGCGTCCAGCCCGAGACCGGCGTGAAACGTAACGACCGGCTCGCGCCGTCCGCCAGCAGGGTCAGCGCGGGCCGGTTGACCCGCACGACGGCGAGCGTGCCGGCGCGGGTCAGGTTGGTCACAACCACCCCGTTGGCCAACGGGTCAAACGCAAACGGGCGCCGTGTCCACAGGCCACCGTCCCCAAGGAACAAGTCCAGGTCTGCCCCGTTGCCGCGGTAGCGTTCGCCGAGCGCCAAACCCACATCGGCGGCGAAGACCACGTCGTTGCTCCCCAGCGCCGGCGCGATGTTGATTGCCACCGCCACCACCAGCGTGCCGGGCAGCATGGCGAGGTCGGCCGATGCTGTCGCGTGCGTGGCCATGACACGGGCCAGGTCACTCACGGCGCTGAAAGCCAGCCGGACCGCGGTCGTGTCGGGCGCGGCTGGCTCTTGGAACAGTATGGTCGCCGTGCCGTGGGTCAGGTTTTCCGGGGCGACCACGAGGGTTTCGCCCAGCACGGTCGGGCGCACCGCAGCCAGGGCATCAAGTTCGCCGCCCGTCCAATCCGGCGCGATCCCCTCCAGTTTCACGTAGCGAACGGCGGCAAAACCCGACTCGGCCAGATCAATCCCTGTGCCGCCGCCCGAGCCGCAGTAGAGGTCAATGGCGTCGGCCGCGGTCAGCCCATCGCCGGCCAGTCGCGTCGCCAGCGCCGGATTGACCGGCTTGGTGAAGTCCGTCGGCACATCGGTCCAGCACGCCGCCGCCCGCGCCCATTCGAAGGTGTGCGTCGGAAACGCCGTGTCGGCGAACGGTCCGCGGTCGTAGCGATACCAGGGCCAGGTGTCCGGGGCATCGGCTACTTCGCCCGGCCGGCCCGTGTAGCCCGGGCTGACGGAGATTTTGACCGGCTCCTCGAACGGGTTGCCGCTCAGCAGCAGCGTGTTCATGTCCGTGGCGTCGTTGACCGGGCCGCTGGACGGGTAAAACGCGTTGCCGAAAACCAGCAGGTCCACGCCGTAAGGATGCGCCGGGTGGTTGGTGATGGGCCGGTCGAATGCGACCACGAGCGCGCTGCCGTCGCCCAACGTGGTCAGCAGTTTGCCGGTCTGCTCGGGGTCGAGGTGGTGCGCGGCCTCCACCAGCTTCACGCGCCGCACGGCGGCGCCGCCCGACCACGCGCTGAGCGGGTCGTAGAACCACGTGGTTGGCCGGCCCAGCACACTGGCCGGGTCATCGTAGGGCGGCGCGCCAAACGGACCTTGCGCGGCGACCACCGCGGCTGCGAAAGGGCTGACGCGCGGCGGTGCTGCGGCGGGCGGGCCGGGCGGGCGGCTTGTTTGCGTGGCGTCCACGGCCAGCGCCAGCCACGCGCCATCGGCCAGCGGTGAGGCCGCCAGGGCGTTGTTGACCGCGGCCCACTGGCCTGCCGCGGGCGCGTGCGGGAAGCCGCCAGCTCCGCCGGCTTCCCGCCAGGCCCGCCAGCGCGCGCCGGTCCAGCCGCCCCAGTAAAGATCGCCCGGCTCAAGCGCGGCGAACAGGTCGGCATCAGCCGCGGCCACTGTGGCCAAACCGTTGGTGAACGCCGCCGGCGACAACGCATTGGTGCCGTGCCGCACGCCAAAACGCGTGTTCTGGTTCAGGTCGAAGCCCACGCCCAGCACCGCGCCCTCAGCGCTCATGAGGGCGAACAACCGGCCGTCGGTTGCCAACACTGCCTGCCACAAGTCCGCCGCCGAGGCCTCGCCGTTCCAGCGGAACCCCCAGGCCAGTGCGCGGTCCGCGATGGGCGCGGGGGTGGGAGAGTCCGCCGGCTCGGGCGCGCGCCAGTGGAGCACCAACGCGGCGCGGTTCGTGCCCGCGCCGGACCAGCAGGTCAGCTCGTCCAGCGCGAGCGCGGCGGCGGTGACGGTGGGCGGCGTCGCCAGCCCGGCGACGCCGGCCCACAGCCCCGCCCTCAAGAGCGGGCGCGGCGTTGCCATGCGAGGGCCAGTGCGCCGAGTGTGAGCAGCGCGGCGGTGGCCGGCTCGGGTACCGGCGCGGGCGACGGCTCGGCGGGCGCCGGACCCACGAAGCCGGGCGCGAACCGCCAGCCGTCCCAATTGCCATCGGCCAGCACGCGATCCGCCGCGCCGACCATCGCGGACGCCCACGGATCGTTGCCGGAGTCTTTGAGGTAGTAGGCCCAGAAGCCGCTGTTCCAACCTTCCAGCCAGTGATCGGCCGGGTCGCTGGCTGCGCGCGCGTCGTCCGGCGACGTGCTGAGGGCCAACCCGCCGGCGTCGAACGCCAGCGCCGGCGCCACGGCAAACCCGCCGCTGCCGTTGAGGTCGTAGCCGATGCCCTGGACGGCCGTGCCCCAGCCGTAGTTGCCGAGATGCGCGAACAGGCGCGGGTCGGCGCTGACGACGGCCTGGAACATGGCCAGTCCATTGGCCGCGCCGTCCCAGCGGTAGCCCCAGAGGAGCGATTCCGCGGACTTGCCGTCGCCCCAGTCAATCACCAGCGCGGCGCGATTGGCGCCACTGCCCACCCAGAATTGGATGTCGTCGAAGGTCGCCGCCCGGACCGATGCCGTGAGACAGGTCGCCACGCTGGCAGCCGTGAGGATGCGAACAAGTATCTGCTTCATGTGTCTGGTCTGTGTTGTTGGTTGTTTGGTTGTGGCTGGGCGCGCGGCAGCGCCGCGCCGCCCGCCGGGTTGAACAGCGAGACCAGACCGGGGAACACGTTTGCCGGGCCGCGCGGTCCGGAAACACAAACGCCTTCCTCCGGCAAATCACGAAGGAAGGCGTCCTGGTGAAATCTCTCCGCCACGGGTTTGGCCGACGGGCAAAACCGCGCGCGGGCGAGCTGGCCTCATCCTTCTCTTTTGCGGAGAAGTCGGCCCCGCCGCAGCGGGACCTGACGAGCGCCGTTCAACCGGTATCCTGACTTCGGGCCTCGAACCTTGCTCCCGCCTTCCCGCGGCACGCAGTGGCTTGATGGAGCTTGTAGCCCGTCACAGTGGCGCAACCGTCCCCGATTCGCACGGGGTTCCCTGGCATTGAACGGCTCACTCCGCCGGCGTCGCCGCCGGCGGCGCTTTCAAAGAACGCGCGGCCCAGACTTAAGTCCACGCCCGGTCTGCCGTCAACGCTTTTCCAGCCCCCGCAACGGAAACGGGCGGATTTCGATGGAGCCGACCCCTGCCGTGGCGCCAACTTCCAGGTTGCCGCGGCAGCCGGAGCGCCGTCATGGCGAAGTGGCAAACCGCGGAGGGCCGCCCTAGTGAATGGTCGCTCCCTCGACATGCAGACCTGCGTCCAGCGGGGTTGGGAAAAGCCTTTGACCGGCTCCGGGGGCTTCTGGTTAGCTGGCGGCGGACGTGGCCATGTTCCAGAGTTCCGGGCAGAGCAACACCCGCGGCGCAACGCCTTCGGCACGGCCGCAGTATCCCCGTGGTTTCCGCGCCCGACGCGGCCTGAACTGGGGTTTCCTGGGCCTGCTTTACACCTCGTTCTACATGTGCCGCTACAATTTCTCGATCGCCAACAAGGCGATCAGTGACGAGTTCGGCTTCAGCCGGGCGGACATGGGGCAGATCATTACCACGGCGTTGCTGGCTTACGCCTGCGGGCAGATCATCAATGGCCTGCTGACGGACCGGTTGGGAGGCAAGCGCGCCATGCTCATCGGCGCGGCGGGGACGATTGTGATGAACGTGCTGTTCGGGGTGGCGTCGTTCGCCGGGCTGCTGGGCCTGTTTGTGGCCATCCGCGGCCTGGACGGCTACCTGCAGGCGTTTGGCGCGCCGGGTATGGTCAAGATCAACACCGCCTGGTTTGCGCACCGCGAGCGGGGGCGGTTTTCCGGCATTTTCGGGTTCATGATCAACTTGGGCCGGTTCGGCATCTTCACGCTTGGCCCGGCGCTGCTGGCCGGCTTCTCGGTGTTGGGGCTGGTGCAGATGCCACCGCTGCACTGGCGCTGGCTGTTTTGGACGCCGTCGCTCATCTGCGCGCTGGTGGCGGTGGGCATGGCCCTGACGGTGAAGGAAACGCCGGAGGAGGCCGGTTTCCCCGGGGTCATCCCGGACGACGCGGGGAGCTCCGGCGGCGCGACACGGGCGCAGCTCGGGCAGGTGGTCCGCACCATCGCGCGCAACCCGGCGGTGTGGATCACGGCCTGCGCGTACGCCTGCACCGGCGCGGTGCGCCAGGCGGTGGACCAGTGGTTTCCGCGGTACATGCAGGACCTTTACCAGGTGGACCTGCGGTCGGCCCGGTTCCAATTCCTCGCGTTTCTGATTCCGTTTGTGGCGTCGGCCGGCTCGCTGCTGGCTGGATACCTGTCCGACACCGTGTTCAAGGGGCGGCGCGCGCCGGTGGCGGCGCTGCTCTACTTCTTGGAAACCGTGATCATCGTGCTGGCGGCGCAGTTTCACGGGGTGACGGCCGCCATCCTGTTCCTGGTGCTCATTTCGTTCACGGCCAACTCGACGCACTCGATCCTGGGCACGGCGGCGCCGATGGACATCGGCGGCCGGCAGATGGCGGGGTTTGCGCTGGGGGTGATTGACGCCTTCCAGTACTTCGGCGGCAGCCTTGCCGGCTACGTGCTGGGTCGGTTGCTGGACCAGAGCCTTGGCAATTATTTCTACTTCATGGCCCCGTTCGGGCTGATCGGCGGCCTGTTGATGCTCACCATCCGGGGCAAAATCTCGCACGGGCCGGCAGGCGGCGCGCCCAGGTAAGGCAGCGGGAACGCCGGAGCGGACGGGAGCAGCCCACCGTGCTGTCAGCATCCTGCCGACAGCGCCCGGACCAGCGTACTGCTCAGAGAGGCATGTTCTGGCAGGATGCCGGAAGCAACGTGGGGTCGGACCGACAAGCGGCCCGACCCCACGCGCGGAATCATGGCCGGTGGTTCATGCCACCGGTCTGCTGGGGTTTATGGCACAACCACGCGGAAGTATTTCTCGCCTGCGATAGGCAAGATGGCCGGGTTGGCCGGGCCTTCGGAGGTCCAGGTGCCGTCGCCGAGCGTGGCGCGCGACTCCAGATGACCGCCCGCAGGCGTCCAGGAGATCACCACGTTGTTGCCCGAGCGGGTGATGGTGATCTGCGGCTGCTCGGGCGGCGCGGGTGGCGCCATGTAGCCAATCACAGCCCCGGTCAGCAACGGCGCGTCGCCGTCCAGCGGATCGGGATCCGAGATGAGCTTGTAAGTGACGGCAAAGTTGTCGCCACCGCTGCCTTCTCGTTGCACACCTTCGATGTAGTAGTGTTTGCCGGCTTCCAGATGGATACCGGTCTGCCACGGGTAGTTGACCCCGTCCGGCGTCCAGGTGTCCGACCGGCGCATGTTCGCATTATTGCCGGTGACCCACGCGCGAGCGGGATTCCACGACGTCTGCTGACAGACGAGCCGCTTCGTATTCGGCTGGTCACTGTTGGTACTGACGAAGATGCTGCTTTCGTCATCCGAGCTGGTGAAGAACACGTAGTCGCCCGTGGTCGGCGGAATGAACACGCCGCTGACCCGCCGCGTGAAGTCGTCGGCGATGTCAGTGCCGGACTCGAAGTTGGTCCACGTGTTGAGCTGAGTGGGCAAGCCCACATTGCCCTGCAGAACGGCGTCAAACGCCGCCCCAGCGAAGTACTCTTCTTTGAGCTTGCCGGAGACGAACACGGCATCGCCCAACACGGTGAGCGTGGCCGGCGCGCTGGTCACCGAGCCGTACTGCGACAGGTTGACCACGCAGTCAAACACCGCGCCGTTATCGTTGGTCGAGGTGACCAACGAATAGACAGTGGCGGTGGCGTTGGCGATCGGGCTGCCGTTCCGCCGCCACTGGTAGGTGGGCGGGTAGAGGGCATCGGTCTCCGCGCCGACTGTGAACACCGCCTGGTCCCAACCGTGCGCCGTGGCGTTCTGGGGTTGGGTGGTCAGCCGCAGGTAGGTGGGCGCGGGCAGTTTGATGCCGATGCGGTCACCGGTCAGGTTCGACGGCGTGCCGTTGGCGGGATCAACCTCCGTGATGAGCTTGTAGTAGGCGGAGAAGTTGTCGCCGCCGCCGCCCTCGTGATGCACGGCCTCGATGTAGTACTTCTGGCCGGCGACCAGCGGAATACCCGACGCATAGGGCACGGTGGCGCCCCCGTCCGGCGAGAACTGGTCGGACCGGCGCTGGCCGGTGGCGCTGGACCACTCGCGCGTGGCATTCCAACTGGTTTGCTGGGCGATGAGGCGCTTGTTGACCGGATCGTCGTTGGTGCTCAGGAACAGGTCGCTGTCATCGTCCGACGACACCAAGAACACGTAATTGCCCGACGTGGGCGGGATGAACCAGGTGCTCAACCGTTGGACGTAATTATTGGCGAAGTCCGTGGTGTCAAACCGGGTCAGGAAGTCCGTGCTGGTCGGCAGACCGGCGGTGTCATCCTCGACGGCCGTGCGCGTCACGGAGCTGTTGTTCGGCCCCCACAACTCGCGTTTCACGATGCCGGTGATGAACACCGAGGCCTGCACGGTCAGCGTGGCCTGTGCGCTGGTGACGCTCAGGCTGGTGGACGGCAGCGTGATCACGCAATCGTACTTCGCGCCGTTGTCGGCCAGCGTAGCCGGGAAGCGCAAGGTGGTGGCGTTCTTGCCGGCCAGTTCGACGCCGTTCCGCCGCCACTGATACACCGGTGTCAGCTCGGCGTCCGTGGTAGCCGCGACGTTGAAGATCACGTCCAGGCCCTCAAAGACCGTGACGTCGTCGGGCTGATCCGTGATGGTCAGCGTTGTGGCCGGCCAGGTCAACATGCTGATGACCCCGTTAGTCAGGTTGGAAGGATCGCCATCAAGCGGATCCGGATCGAACACGGTCTTGTAGTAAACCCCCAGATTGTCGCCGCCGCCGCCTTCATGATGGGCGGCCATGATGAAGTACTTCTGGCCGGCGACCAGCGGGATGCCGCTGTTGTAGGGGAAGGTGGCGCCGCCGTCCGGGCTCCAGGTGTCGGACCGCTTTTGCGAGCTGCCCGTGCCCACCCAGCCGTTGCGCGGACTCCAGCTTACCTCCTGGGCAATGAGTCGGCAGTTGGCCGGCTCGCTGTCGGTGCTCAGGTACAGATCGGCGTCGTCGTCTGCCGCAATGAAGAATACGTAGTTGCCGTCGGCCGGCGGGATGAAGTAACCGCTGATGCGGCTGGCGTAGTTGTCGCTCCAGTTGGCCGGGGCGTCGAAATTCGTCAGCGCAGAAACGCGGGTGATGTTGGCCGCGGCGTAGTTGCCGCCCACGACGTCCATGCGGCTCAGCCCGGGCAGGACCTGGTACTTCAGGTAGCCCGGATACTCGGTGGCCGCCAGGACCGTGACGATGCCGGTCGCGCTGAACATACTGGCCGGGCCTACGGAGGCCTTGCAATACACCCGCGCGCCGTTGTCCGTGCCACTGGCCAACAGGGCGAAGTTTGGCCCGGTGGCATTGGGCACGACCTGATCGTTCTTGTACCACTGGAGGCCGCCAACCGCGCCGTGGGCGATGGCCGCATTGGTGGCCGCGAAGCTGAAGAAGGCCTCGCTGCCCTTGTAGGCGGTGGCATCCTGAACCTGGGTCACCGCGACCAGGTTCGGCACCGAGGGCGTCACGGTCAGGCTCAGGTCGGAGACCGTGGCCACGCCGCCGGTCATATCGCCGTCGTTATGGGCGGTCACGGCTACGCCTACCAGAATGGGATCCGGCCAGGGCGTGCCAAACGTGGTGCCGTTGTCTGCGCCCACCACGTCGCGTTTGGCCGTGTCAATATCCACGTACTTCACCCAGTCCGTGCCGTTGGTGCCGTAGTAGAGGCTGAACAGACTGCCTTCCCGCTTGATGCGCAGCCAGACATCGGGGTAGCCCGGGCGCACCGTCTGATTAAGCGCGTTCCAGTCGGCATTGCCGCCGCGGGAACTGCGCCACTGGGGGCCGATCTGGTTCTGCCCGGCGCTCCGAGTGGTCATCATGGCGATGAACGGATCCGGCCCTTGCGGGATACCTGTGGAGTCTGGAATCCGCACCATCAGCTCACACTTTGTCCAGTGGTCCGGCCCCTGGAGGTCTTGGACGCGGACCTTGGCGTCCCACACCTGGCCGGTCACCGTAGTGTAGTAATAGTAGAAGTTGTCGCTGGTGCCCCAAATGTCGCTGCCGCCACCAACGATGGTTTGAACACCCGGAGGTGTGCCTGTAACCGAGCCTGGGAGCGAGGGCGTGCCCACGTCCCGGCCGGTGAACGTCTGTGCTCCGACGGACGCCGCCAAGAGCACCGCAGGGATTGCTAGTAGGAGGGTTCTGGTTTTCTTCATAGTCGTTGAAGCCGGTCGGGCCAAAGCCGCGCCGGCAGGGTTCAGGGTTTGTGCAGGTTAGGTGTCGGGATTGAACTGCAATGAAACCCGCGCGGTCGCCACCCGGCCAAGGGTGGACCACCGTGGCCCGGCTTTGACCAACGAATGCCCGGCATCACAGGTTTCACGCTCGCCTTTTTAGCGATGGCCGGCCAATTTGGCAAGCAGAATTTTATCCGCCTAACATGGTTACGAGGCCAATCCTCGATTCAAGAAGCGGACGGGAGGCTGAATTGCCGGGCCTGGAGGCAGCGCAAGGCATGACCATGACGGTCGGCGTTCATGGCGCTGAACAATGCCGCAGGCTGGGGCCAGCCCGCTCTGCCCAAACCGATGCGCCGTCGGGCGCAAGCTCCGCGTCGCGCCGCCCTGACCTGAAGGGCCAGGGCAGGCCGAATCAGCGTGTTGTGGGCATCTTGCCGAGAGAGCCAACCGGTGCTGGCCCGGGAAGGCCAGCCTTCGGGCAAGATGCCCGAAGCACGTTTAGCCCGAGCGTGCTGTGGGCATCCTGCCGACAGAACCCTTTGTCCGTTAGTAGGCGGCGTCCTCCGGGCGCACCGTGTCTGCTTGGCCGTCGGGGCGGGGGCTGACCGGCGCTGGCGCCAGCCACGGGCCAAAGGAGTGGTAACTGGCGTGTCACGCCGCTTGAATTTTGCGGCACTCCGGGGTTGCATGGGGCGCATGGGAACAACCGATGGCCAAGCCTGGCAGCCGCTGACACCCCGGGGCGTTGGGCGGTTTGCCCGGGCGTCCGTCGCCAGGCTGTTAGCCGCCCAGGGCGTGGTCGCACTGCTGGCGGCGGCCACGGTGACTTGGTGTGTGGCCACAGGCTGGTTTCCGGTCATCGAGGCTGCCGTGGGCCGGTTGCCCAACCATGCGCTGTTGCGGTCCGGACGGCTCGACTGGCCCGACAGCTCACCCCAATGGCTGGCCGAGGGCCGCTGTCTGGCCGTGGTGGTGGACCTGGATCACAGCGGAGCGCTGCGCGGGGCAGCGGATGTGCATGTGGAGCTGGGCCGCGGCTCGCTCCGGGTCGCCTCCCTGCTCGGGTATGTCGAGTGGCCCTATCCGCCCGACTGGCAGATTGCCCTCAACCGGCCGGCGGCGCTGCCCTGGTGGGGCGCGTGGTCACCGGCGTTCCTGGCGGCCGTGTGTGCGGCCACCCTGCTGGGGTTGTTGGTTCTATGGACAGTAGCCGCCACGGTTTATTGCGCGCCGGTGTGGGCGCTGGGGTTTGTCGCCAACCGCGGTCTGGCCTGGGGCGGCGCCTGGCGGCTGGCGGCGGCCGCGCAACTGCCGGGCGCGCTGCTGTTGACGGCCGCGCTGGCCGCCTACGGGTTGGGCTGGGCCGATCCGGTGCGGGTGCTGGTGGCGTTCGGCCTGCACTTTGGGCTTACTTGGCTGTACCTGGTCCTCAGCCCGCTGACGCTGCCCCGCGTGGCCACGCCGGGCCACGCGCCACGGAATCCGTTTGCCGGCGCGCCCGAGCAGCAGGGCAGGGGCATTCCCGGGCCGCCGGCCCGCGAAAACCCGTTTCGCGCTGACACCCCGTAGCGCAGCGCAGGACAGCCGCGCGGCCGGCTGGCACAGGGGCGACCCGCGCCATGGTTGTGTTTCGGCTGGAATCTGCCATCTTCACGGCCCATGAGATTTGACCGCACGCCTGGTTCTGTGCTCGGAGCGCCTCGCCTTGCAGCCCGTCTTTCCGCCCGATGGAGCGGTTTGACTGCGCTTGTCCTGGCTTTGCAAACAACCGGCCTCGTTGTCGCCCAGGCCGCGTCGGAAGCCGGTGAGCGCACCGCCCTGGACCGCTACGTGGCCGCGCCGGACACCAACTTCACGTTCCACCTGGTGCGCAGCACCCCCACGCCGGCGGGCACGGTCTATTTGCTGGACATGATCTCGCAGCGTTGGCTCAGCGCGGGCGAAGTGGACCGTCCGCTGTGGCAACACTGGTTGCAGGTGGCCGTCCCGAGGGACGCGCAAGGCCCGACGGCCGTGCTGTTCATCGGCGGCGGCAGCAACAAGAAAGGCCCGCCCGGCGGACCGGACGGCAATCTCACGCGACTGGCCATCGAGACGCGCACGGTCGTGGCCGAGTTGCGCAACGTCCCGAACCAGCCGCTGATCTTCCATCAGGACGGCCACGAACGCAGCGAGGACGACCTGATCGCTTACACGTGGGATCGCTTTTTGCGGACGGGTGACGAGCGGTGGCCGGCCCGGTTGCCGATGACGAAGGCGGCCGTGCGCGCCATGGATGCGGTGACGGCCTTTTGCGCCACCAACGCCGGCGGGCTGAAGATCGAGAGGTTTTTCGTGGCGGGCGGCTCGAAACGCGGTTGGACCACTTGGACGACCGCCGCGGTGGACCGGCGCGTCATGGGCATCGCCCCGGTGGTCATTGACGTGTTGAACATCGAGCCTTCCATGCGACATCACTACGCCGCCTACGGTTTTTGGGCGCCGGCGGTGGGCGACTACGTGGCGCACGGGATCATGGATTGGATGGGCACGCCCCAGTTCCGGGCGCTGGCCAAGATGGTCGAACCCTACGAGTATCGCCACCGCTTCACCATGCCCAAGCTCATCCTCAACGCCTGCGGCGACCAGTTCTTCCTGCCCGATTCGTCGCAGTTTTACTTCGACGCCCTGCCAGCCCCGAAATACCTGCGCTACGTCCCCAACGCCGACCATTCCATGAAGGGCAGCGACGTTTGGCAAACCATGCAGGCCTTCTACACCAGCCTGCTGCAGGGCAAACCCCTGCCGCGTTTCACCTGGACCCTCGAATCGGACGGCGCGATCCGCGTGCGCGTGACCGACACGCCCCGCTCCGTCCAGCTCTGGCACGCCACCAACCCGCGGGCGCGCGATTTCCGGCTCGAAACGCTCGGGCCGGTCTGGACCAACACGCCCCTGGCCCTGGCACAGCAGCAGTGCGTCGCCCGCGTGCCCACGCCAGCCCAGGGCTGGACCGCTTTCATGGTCGAGCTGACCTACGATGGCCCGAACAACCTGCCGTTGAAACTCACCACGCCCGTTCGCGTGGTGCCGGACCGCACTGATTACACGTTCGTGCCCCGCCCGCCCGCGGCAGCACGCTGACCACACGCGGCGGGCTGCGTTCCGGGCACGACACGCGCCGTGATTCAGCGGTTGGCCGGCTTGAGCTTCTCGAACCGCGGCCTGAGCGTCTCGTAGAGCAGTCGCTGGTCGTTGACGCTCAGGGTCTGGAGGTACTCCCGGATCAGCTCGTTGGCCCGATGCTGCTCGGAGCGCCGCAGCGCCGCCTCGAACTCTTCCTCGCTGCTCCAGTAGGCCGCGCCGGAGTCGAACATCGCCCACGGCTTGGGGCGCATGTTCCCGTCTTTCTTCCGGTACTTCACCCCGTCCACCTGCGTCGCCCGGCCCACAAACCGCCATGCCCGGTCAAAGAACACGCGCTCACATCGGATCGTGTCTCCGGTTTGCTCGTAGCGCACCCACAGGGCAAACGACGCCGCGAACAGTCGTTTCCGGCGCGGAAAATCGCGGAACGTCCCAAGGTCGTTCTCCGGGTTCGCGGTCGCGCGCGCCGTCTTGATGGAAACCTCGATGACGCCGTCATCGCAGACAATGGCCAGGTCCGCCAGCCGGTTCTTGTCCTGGCCGGGCTGGCCGCGGTCGAACGCCCCGGCCTGCAACCCGGGGATGTGCCGTGGCAGCGTGTCGCAAAGCGCGTCAATGGCCGCCTCCTCGAATTGCCGCCACACCGTGGTGTAGCTGCCCCGCAGGGTGTTGGTCTTGAGACGGGCCTCGACGGCCCCGCACACCACCGCCTTCAGGGCGTCCAGTCCCTCCGCCACGGCCGCGGCTCGGAGTCCGGGCCGCTGGGTTTCCTCGGCACGCCCCGGAGCAAGTCCGGGCCCCAGCAAGACGAGCAGAGAGGCGAACCACGCCCGGGCGACGCGCCAAACCCGCGGGCCGCGGCTCGGCGACCTGCCCGGCGCGCTGCAGCCACGGGCCGTCCGCGGAGTCATGCACTTGGGATTCATGGGCCTGGGGTCAGACGCTTGCTGGCGGCCGGCGGGCGGCCGGTTCGACCCGCCCGGCTGCCAGCGCGACTCAGCGGTTGCGGACGAACAATTTCCCCGGCAGTTGCTTGACGATTCGCTTCATTTCCAGGCTCAGCAACGCCACGCTGACGGCTGACGGCGGCAACCCGCTGCGGCGAATCACCTCGTCGGCGTGGGTCTCCTCGTCCGACCGGAGCGCCTCGTAGACCTTGCGCTCCGTGTCGCTCAGCTCCAGCGCCGGCAGCACGCCCGTTTCGCCCGCCGATGGCGGCCGGTTGCTGGGCGGGAACAGGTATTCGAACTCGCAGAGCACGTCCTCGGCGCTTTCGCAGAGCTTGGCGCCCTTTTTGATCAGGTCGTGGCAGCCGCGGCTGCGCGGCGAGTCAATTCGCCCCGGCACGGCAAAGACCTGCCGGCCGTAGTCGTTGGCAAAGTGGGCCGTAATCAGCGCCCCGCTGTGCAGGTCGGCTTCCACCACCACCGTGCCCAGCGTCATGCCGGCCACGATGCGATTGCGGATGGCGAACGACTGCTTGTCGGCGTTGCGGTTGAAGGGGAACTGCGTCACCAGCGCGCCCTGGGCGGCGATGCGCTCGAACAGCTCTCGGTTTTCCGGCGGGAACACGGTGTTGATGCCCGTGCCGAGCACACAGACGGTGCGCCCGTGGGCGGCCAGCGCACCCTGGTGCGCGGCGGTGTCAATGCCCCGCGCGCCGCCGCTGACCACCGTCACCCCCACGTAGGCCAGTTGATAGGCCAGCTTGCGCGCCGCCTCGGTGCCGTAGTGGGTCGTCGTGCGCGAGCCGACCACCGCCACGGCGTTCTTGTCCCGCGGCGTCAGGCTGCCCTTGACGTAGAGCACCACGGGCGGGTCGTAAATCTCGCGCAACAGGGCCGGGTATTCCTCGTCCGAGGCGATCAACACCCGGCAGCCGAACTGCTCGATGCGCCGCAGCTCGCCGGCCAGGTCCACCGTGGTCTCCCAGCGCGCAATGGCCTCGGCGGTGTCCTGGCCAATCCCGCGCACTTGCAGCAATTGCTCCTTGCTGGCCCGCAGCACGGCGGTCGCGTCGCCGAAATGGTCCAGCAACTGGCGCACGCGAACCGGGCCGACGTGTTCAATCAGGTTCAGGGCCACCAACGCCTCGCGGGAGTCCATGCCCATCTCCCATACACGATTGACCGGGCGCTCCGCAAGCCCGGCAGGTATGCGGAAAGGCCCTGCTGCGGGTGTCCAGGCCTGCGTCCGTGTGCTCAGGCGTTGCGCAGGGCGGCCAGCAGTTCGCCCCGCACGGCCATGCGCGTGGCTGCGGCGGTCCAGATCAGCCCGTTGAAGAGCACGGCAAGCAGAGTTAGACCGAGCGTGCGCCACGGCAGCGGCTCGCCCGGCGTCAACACGGCGGGCAGCACCGCCACAGCGGCCGCGACGGCACCAATGGCCAGTCCAAGCCCCAGCAGCGCGCCGTGCTCGATCAGCAGCAGACGCTGCAAGGCGCGTTTGCGGAACCCTACGGCCAGCAGCAGGGCCAGTTCGCCTCGTCGCTCCAGCACGTTGCGCAGCACCACGGTGCCCAAGCCGGCGCTGCCCAGCAGCAAGCCCAGGCCGCCCAGGGCCTGAAACGTTCCCAGATACGTGTTTTGCACCGCGTTGAACTGGGCCAGCCGCTGCGCAGCGGGCGTCAGCTCCAGTCCCAGGTCTTGCAACGCCCGCGACAACGCGGCGGACACTTCGGCCACGCGATTGGACGGCGCGTCCACGAGGAAGAACCGATGTCCGCTGACGCTGGGAAACCGTTCTACGAACTGCGCCTCGTCAATCAACAGGCCGCCCTGCAGGATCGAGTTGGCCACTGTGCCGACGATGCGGACCTGGAAGCGCCGGCCTTGTTCGTCCAAGTAATCCAGCGTGTCGCCCACCCGCTTGCCCATGGCCCAGCGAACCGAGTTGGCGTCGCCAATCGCCGGCACGACAGGTGGAACAACCGTGGCATCCGACCGATCCGACTGATCTGACCGATCTGACCGATCCGACGGATCTGCCAAGCCCCGCCCGCCTCCACCATCGGATGGGCGCAGCAGATTCCACCCTGCACCCTTCGTAAACGTGAACCGCCCCTGTAGCAGCGCGGGCCTCACCCCGAGCAGGCGCGGTCGTTGCGGCCGGTTCAGGCTCAAGCAACTTGCCTCGTCGCCTTCCAAGACCCGGAACGGCACAACACTCACCCCGGCCAGGTCGTCGTTCCTCAGCGCGAAGAAGGCCCTGCCGGATGGGGCGTTGAGGTCTTGGGCCACGGGCATTGCCGTCTGGCCCACCAGGGCAAATCCACCCGTGCCGCTGGTCTGCCTCCACGCGCTGCGTCCGGCATCCAGCCGGAACACGCCAATGGACACGATCAGGAAACTGCCACACGCCAGCATGGCGACTACCGCCAGACTGCGCCGCCGCCGCCGGGCGCACCCGCGCAAGCCCAACAAGCCGAGCGACACCGCCGGACGCGCCGTCTGCCGCAGGCCCTCACGCGACGAGCCAACGACGGCTCGTGCTGCCTGCTGCCGCGTCAGCCAGGCGCTCACAAACGCCAATCCAGCCACCAACACCAGCGCCCCCGCACCAAAAAACACCCCCGGATTCGTCGTCTCACCCTTGAGGATCATCCAGCCGACCAGGGCCACGCCGGCCAGCAGCGTCAGCCAGCCGACTCGCAAATCGAGCACATCGCGCCTGTCTGACACGCGCGTGCCGCCAGGCCGCCGGCCGCCCCTCCAACCCAGCAGCCCCGCCAGCCTCCAGGCCCGGCCGGGGTTGGGCCTTGTCCCTCCCACTTGCCTGTCGCCCTGCGCCCCAATGGCGCTCAGCGCGGCTTCAGCCCCTTCCACGTCGCCGGCCAGCAATGCCCGGGGGGCGCGCCGCACCAACTGTCGCAGCGCCAGCCACACGGTCAGGACGCCAACCACCACGCCCGCCCCCAGCCCGATGGCCAGTGTTTGGCCCGTGGCATGAAACTCGAGCGATGTTCGGCCAACCGCATCGCGCCAGACCGTGCTCAACCCGCCCAACATCAGCTTCGCATAGACCAGCCCGCCCGGCGTTCCCAGCAGGCCGCCCACCAACGCCAAGGCCGCGCCTTCGCCCAGCAGGACTTTGCGCACCTGGGCAGGCGTAAACCCCAGCGCCAGCAGCGTACCGATCTCAGGCGCACGTTGTTCCAACCCCAGGCGGAACAGCAGCGCCATCAGCACCAGCGCGGCGGCGATGAGGAAGAAGCTGAACCCAAGAAACAACCCGCCGAAATCCTGAGACTGCCCGGCAGCCTTGAGCGCCAGCGCGCGGGCCGGCTCGAAGCGCAAGCCCAACTGCTCCGGCTTGAGCAGGGCCAGCATGGTTTTCTCCAACCCGGCGCGGTAATCCTCCACGCCGGCAGAAGCGTGTTGCGTCAGCGACCGGTTTTCCCGGGCAGGTGAGTCTGCGGCCGCAGGCGCGGCAGCGGCATCCGTCGGCAGCGGCCATCGGACGGCCGTCAGATTGCCGAACCGATTGGCCCACAGCTTCTGGCCAGCGGCCAGGGTGATGAAGGCCTTGGGCGTGCCGCGCCAGCGCCGCCAGTAATCCTCGTCCTTCGGCCGAATCTTGTAGGTCAGCGGGAAGCCGGCATCCCAATCGCGCGTGCTCTCGGCCTTTTCAATGCCCGGGAAATCGGGCATCAGCGTGCGGTCCGCCCACGGTAGTTGCATGGGCACAATGGCGCGAACCCGGAACGTGTTGGTGCGCTCCAGCAGACGCGCGCCCGACTCGGCATCGAAGTAAACGAGGGTGAGGACGTCGCCGGGTCGGACCCGCAAATCGTCGGCCAGCCACTGATTAACCAGGATTTCATCATCCCGCAGGTCGGCTGGCGTCCAGGGCGGCCCGGCGGCCGTGACCATGGAGTAGGGCGTGGCGTTCGTGCCGGCAATCAGCAGGTTCGCCAAATAGGTCAGCAGAGGCTGGGCCGCGGCAAACACGGACGTCACGTCCGCCTGGGCGGTGGAACGGCCAGCGTCGGTGCGCCCCGCCAGGCGCCCTGCGTCCTCGTCAGGGCGCGGCCCGGATGCCCCCCGTTGTCGGGCACGTTCGACGGCGGCGACCACCGGAGGCTCAAGGAAAACTCTGCGGCTGCGCAGCTCCACGGCGGGCGGGTTTGTGCGCAGCTCAAGCGCCAGCGAGAAGTCCTCCAACTCCGGCGCCCAGACGATGCGCCAATCGCTGAATGGTCGGTGGGACGGCGGCAGGAGCTGCGGGGCAGGCTGCTGACCGGCCCAAACGGACCGGACTCGCTGCCAAACCCCGCCAAGTCGGCCGTCGGCGGCTGGCGTCGGCGACTGAATATCGCCGACCAGCAGGAGGTTGGCCTTGCCGTCCAAGCCGACTGCGGCGGCGAGGTCGTTGATCGGCAGAAACGCGTTCATGGGCGGTGTGGCTGTGGCGCGCAAGCTGAAATCGCCCATTTGGCTGGCTGGCGCGATGCCGTGGACCTTTAGACGCAGCACCCGCATGGCGTCGCTGCGCGGCGCCAGGGCTGCCTCCGGCGAAAGGGCCGCCGGGCGGTGCAGCCGCAGGAGGACCTCGTCGCCCACGCCAACCCGCAGTTGGGCGGCCAGTGGCTGGTTGAGGACCACGAAGCCCTTCGGAACAAGCGCAAAGTCGGGGGGCGCGTGGGTGAGCCGGCTGCTCTGCCAAAACTCCCCGGAGTCTACGCCCAGCACGTTGACCGACAGCGCGTGGGCCGTCCCATCCGGTCGGCTGGCCGTGGCAGCCAGCCGCAGCACCCCCGTGCAGTGCCAGGTGTTGAGCTGCCAGGAAGCGGCAGGGTCCAGCACCACCACGCGTCGAGCCATCGTTTGTGGAAAGACGCGGTCGCCGCCATCCAGGGCGGCTTCCACCCAGCCGAGTCGCTCCAAGGCACGCTGGCGCAGACTGGCTCGCACCGAATCGCCCACGACCAGCGCGCCGAGCAACGCGGCGCTGCCCACGGCCGCGCCCAGCATCACCCCCAAATGGGCGCGCCGGTGAAACCACAGACTGCGGCGGATGACCGTGCCCAACGTCATGGCCGGCAAACTGCGCCTCGGGATCCAACACCCGGGAGCACGACGAGCACTAAACGGGCGGATGGCGAGGTTTGGCCCGGCGGGTGTCGGGATGGGAGCTTCGCTCCAGTCGGGCGCTCTGGGGTGCGTGTTTTCATCGTCCCTGTTCCACCAGCCGGCCCGCCACCAAACGCAGCACCCGGCTCATGCGGTTGGCCAGCTCCGTCGCGTGGGTCACCACGACCAGTGTCACGCCTTCTTCGCGGTTGAGTTCGACCAGCAGTTGGCCCAGCGCGGTGGCGGCAGCGTGGTCCAGCGAGCCGGTGGGTTCGTCGGCCAGCAACAGGGCCGGTCGGTTGATGAGCGCCCGGACCACGGCGGCACGCTGGCATTCGCCCCCACTGAGTTCCGCCGGGCGGTGGTCCATCCGATCGGCCAGTCCGACCCGGCGCAGTAATCTCTCGGCGCGCGCCTCGGGCGGTTCGACCTCCGCGCCAGGTTTTGCGCCCCGGTTGCCGGAGCACGCCAGTGTGGGCAGTAGCACGTTTTCCCACACGCTGCACTGGGGCAGCAGGTAATGGGACTGGAAGACAAAACCGATTTGCCGGTTGCGGACCTCGGCGACCTGCTGTTCGTTCAGCATGGACAAATCCGAGCCGTTGAACAACGCCTGCCCGCTGGTGGGCCGGTCCAGCGTGCCCATGATGTGCAACAACGTGCTCTTGCCCGAGCCGGACGGCCCCACAACGGCCAGGGCTTCGCCCCGGTTGATCCGAAGGCAGACGCCGTCCAAGACCGTGAGGCCGCCTGCGCCCGCGGCCGCGGGAAACTGCTTGGTCACCCGGACAAGCTCCAGTAACGGCGCGATGCTCGCCATGGCTCTATTTGGGCCGGGCCAGCGGGCAGAGTCACGGCAAAAGTCGGCGCTCGACCGACGCCGATTGCCTCCGGGCGGTCGCTCCGGCTCGTGGGGCGACAGTCCCCAACGTGTGGCGATACCGGCCTGCTCGCGCGTTGCCGCCGCGGGCCGAGGCGGAACTTTCCGAGGTCTCAAGCCTGTGCATCGCGTCACAGGCCGATGGCAAGTCCGGCCAGATGCACCCCGGGCGCATTTCCGTAAGAATTTGCTGTTGCGGGTGAACGCGCGCCTGGTATGCTGGGCGTCCCTTTCGGCCCCGGACTGCGGCCGGGCCCGGCGGGGAGCAAACGGCCTGAAATGTCCCGAGCCGGTGGAGGCGCGGGCGGCCACAACAACATCGGTCATAATCCCGTGTTCCGCGGGATGGTCCGGGCCGCCGCAGGCGGCACGGGTTTCAAACCAAAGGAAACATTGTGTTAAGCGTTGGCATCAAAGAATTGCTGGATGCGGGCATTCACTTCGGTCACCAGACCCGTCGGTGGTGCCCCAAGATGAAGCCGTTCATTTTCGAGGCACGCAACGGCATTCACATCATTGACCTGAGCAAGACGCTCACCCATCTGGAGGCGGCCTGCACTTTTCTGCGCGGGGCCGTGAGCCATGGCGGACGGGTCATCTTTGTCGGCACCAAGAAGCAGGCCCAGCAGGCCATCAAGGACACGGCCAAGGAATGCGGCCAGTTCTGGGTCACGGAACGCTGGCTGGGGGGCACCCTCACCAATTTCGCCACCATCCGTCGCTCGATGAACCGGTGGAAGGAGATCGAGAAGATGGAGACGGACGGCTCTATCAACAACTACGTCAAGCAGGAACAGGCCAGCCTGCGTCGCGAGGCGGCCCGCTTGGCCAAGTATTTCGAGGGCATCCGGGAGATGGACAAGCTGCCTGCCGCCATGTTTGTGGTGGACATCAAGCGCGAGCACAACGCCGTGGCCGAAGCCCGCAAGCTTAAGATCCCCGTTGTGGCCGTCGTGGACACCAACTGTGACCCGGACCTGGTGGACTATCCGATCCCGGGCAACGACGACGCGATCCGGTCCATTCGGCTGATCCTGAGCGTGCTCGGGCAGGTGATTATGCAGGCGCGCGCCGAGTACGAGGCACGGGGGGCCAAGCGCATCGCGTCCGAGCCGCCGGCCGACACCGCCGCCGCCGCGTCGGCAGTGGCCGCGCCCCAGCCTTCGCCGACTGTCCCGTCGCCGACGCCGCTCCAGACGACTGGCGCCCCAACCCCAGCGTCCGTTCAGTTCCCCACCCCGGCACCGGCGCCCGTGGCTGCGGGGGCCGCACCACCGGCCTGAACGCCCGCTCGGTCCGCTTTTGGCGTCGTCCCATCCAACCTCAACACTGCTGATTGCTATGGCTGAAATCACTGCTGCCCAAGTGGCCCAATTGCGCGAGATGACCAACGCGGGCATGATGGACTGCAAACGCGCCCTGACAGAAGCCCAGGGCGACATGCAAAAGGCCGTCGAGATTCTCCGCAAGAAGGGCGCGGCCACCGCGGCCCACAAGGCCGCCCGCGAGGCCCGCGAAGGCATCATTGTCCAACACGTGCTGCCCGGCGCGCGCGCCGGCATCTTGGTCGAGGTCAACTGCGAGACCGATTTTGTGGCGCGCAACGAGATGTTTCGGGCGTTTGCGACCGAGGTCGCGGCGCGGTTGGCGGCAGACCCGAACGCCGACCTGGAGGCCTTGCGCCAGGATGCCGTGGGCAGGATTCGGGAAAACATCAAAATCACCCGGCACGTTCGCTTGGAGGTCGCCGGTCACGGCCTGGTCGCCGCCTACATCCACACCGGCGCCAAGATTGGGGTTCTGGTCGAAGTGGGTGCGGAACGGCCGGAGACGGTGGCCACGGATGCCTTCAAAGACCTGGTCCGGGACATCACTTTGCAAATCGCGGCCGCCTCGCCACTGGCGGTAACCCGGGCCGATGTCCCGCCGGCTGTGCTGGCCAAAGAAGACGAGATCAACCGCCAGTCCGACCGCTTGAAAGGCAAGCCGCCCCAGGCCATGGAGAAAATCCTGGCTGGCATGCGCGAGAAGTTCTACCAGACCTACTGCCTTGTGGACCAGGCGTTCGTGAAAAACCCGGACCAGACTGTTGCCCAGCACGTCGCCGAGGTCGCCCGCCAGTTGGGAGACACCATCACGGTCCGGCGGTTCGTCCGTTATCAGGTCGGCGAAGCCGTCGCCGCCTGAGCCTCAGCCGCCCATCTTGCAGGCAACGGGCGGCGGGTTGCTGGCCCGACGTGGGCAAATGCCGGGGTGCGCTGGTTCGCCCGACCCTGCCCGGGCCGGCGTGTGCCAACGGCCTTGTCCAGCCTGACCGCTTCTGTTAGAGACCCGTCCAATGCGAACCAAGCCACGCTCTGCCATGACCCGGTTGCTGCGCATCATGGCCCGCCTGCGCGGACCGGGCGGCTGCCCTTGGGACCACGCCCAGACGCACCGGTCGCTCCGCTACCACGCAGTGGAGGAAGTCTATGAATTGCTCGACGCCATTGAGGCCGGCGACGACCGGGCGCTGGAGGAGGAGCTGGGCGATTTGCTGCTCCAGATCGTCTTTCACGCGCAAATGGCCAAGGAACGCGGCGTATTTGACTTCGAGGCGGTAGCACGTCGGCTGGCCGACAAACTGGTCCACCGTCACCCCCACGTCTTCGGACGCGCCCGGGTCAACGGCGCCGCAGGGGTGGTGCAACAATGGGACGAACTGAAACGCGCCGAGCAGCACGGCTCTGGCCGCGAGCGTGCCTCCGCCCTGGATGGCATCCCCCGGCACCTGCCGGCCTTGTTGCGCGCCGAGAAACTGGTCAAGAAGGCGCGCAAGGCAGGCCTGCTGGAGGATGCGCCGATGCCACGCGGACTGTCGAAGACCGAGTTGGGACGCCAGTTGTTCACCCTCGCGCGTCTGGCCCAGCAACGGCGGTGGTCCGCCGAGGACCTGCTGCGCGCGGAAAGCAGGCGTGTGGAGCGGGCACTGCGGCGTGCCGAAGCGCAGCGCGCCAACGCGCCGGCAGGACGAGCACCGTCCGCCCCACGTAGCCGTGGCCGCGCCCGCGGGGCTTAGCGCGGGTGTTTCACACTCCTCGCAGCCGCGGCTGCGCAGCGGCGGGCCTTCGCGGTGCGCTGGCAGGCGTGCCGGCTCAGAGCGACAGCTCCAGACTGTCGAAGCTTCGTGCGCGACGTGAAATAGCCGGGCTTGGCCGCGACGGCCGCTGACAACGCATCGTTATCCTGACGCGGCCATCAGTCGGGGCGAGCCGCGCCGGGGATTTGGCTTCAGGCCGCTCCACCGCCGTCTTGTCAATAGTGACTCAGCAGCCCTACAGTCCCCCGTGTTGGCGCTCTCAACAACACACACGGGTAGGACGGCTTGCCAGCGCGAGGCGGATCGGCAGGTCCGTCACCAGCGTACGCAGCTCGGGGCGCTCCAATTCTCCCCCGCGGGGAAGTGCGCCGGCCGCGGTTCTGAAGGCCCGGTGGCCGTCGCCGCCTCAGCCGGACGGCCAGCCAGGCAGCCCGCCCCACCCTGAAACAGCCGGCGCTTGGGTCATGACGGGCAAGAAACACACACGACCGGTGATAGCGTCCAGGAAGTCCGGTTGGCTTCCATCTGCGGCCCCCAGCGCCCTTTTTCTTGCGCTGATACTTGTGTGGGTCGGCTGGCACGTCCGGCCTGCCGCGGGCTTTCAACGAAACGGCCCCTTGTTCTTCCTGACGCGTGAGTTTTTCGCTTCGGTCACATCGCAGCCCGGCGGATGGCTGGAGTACGGGGCGGCGGCCTGGGGGCAATTGGACTGCGCGGACTGGTCGGGCGCGGCTGGATTCACCGTTCTGGCCGGGCTGGCGTTGGGTGCGACGCGGCTGGCATGGCCGTTGGTGGCTGGTGGCAGGTCGGTCGTCGCGCCGTTTGTGCCTCCCCTCCTGCTGCTCTGCCTGCGGCAGCAGCCGGGGCATTCGGCTTCAAGCGTTGGGCTGGGGTTCGCGCTGGCCGTGCTGCTGGCCGTAGCGGGCGACCGGCTGAAGGCGAAACCCGCCTGGCTGCGGTTGGCGTTCGTCGCGGCCGTGTCCCCTCTGGCGGCGCGCGGCGCGGGCTTCTGGCCGTGGGCCTTGTTTCTAGGCATCATCGTCTGGTCCGGCGCGCGCTGCCGACCAAGCTGGCCTGCCTGGAGTGGCCTGTTGCTGGGCGCGGTGACGGCAGCCCTGGCCCTGGCGGGTGCGGACATCGAACCCGCCAGACTCTGGAACCCTTGGAGCAGCCCAACCCCGCCCGGTCTGGCATCCGCCGTGTATCTGTGTCTGCCCGCATTGGCCTTGCTGTGGTGGCTGGGCGCGGTGCTGACGCGGCTCGGGCCGGTTTGGCTGCGAACGCAGTTGCAGACCCAGGTGGTCCGACGTATCGGTCTTGCCGGGTTTGCCCTGGCGGCGGCGACGGGCGTGGGACTGAGCTTTGACCGCCAGGAGCACGAGCTTGCGCGGTTGGAATATGCCTCAAGCCGGGGCGATGACGCCGAGGTGCTACGCGTGGCGGCGCGGTTGGCGACTCTGCCTGCCGACGCCGAAGTGCGGTTGCACCGCGCGCTTTACCGGTCCGGCCGGCTGCTGGCTGACCTGTTCACCTACACCAATCAGGTCGGCTGGGCCTTGTTGCCCGGCATGGAGGGCGGCGCGGACGCCGCGCGCGCACAAGCCGAGACACTGCTGGAGCTGGGGCAGGTCAACGAGGCCGAGCATCTGGCCCACGAGGTTCTGGAATTCGACGGCGACCGGCCGGACATGCTGCGGCTGTTGGCTGACGTGAACGTGCTCAAAGACCGCCCCGATGCCGCGCGGACGTTCCTGCGCGTGCTGCAGCGCACGCCCGCACACCGGTCCTGGGCGGCGGGGCGCCTGCAAGCCATGCAGACCGACCCTGCCCTCTCTCAAGACGCCCGCTTGCGGGCCGTCCGTGAATGCATGGTGACCACCGACCTGCCTCACGACGGCATGCCCACTGCAACCCTCCTGGAGCAGTTGTTGCACTCCAACCCGCGCAACCGCATGGCCCTCGAGTACTTGCTGGCGCACCGGCTACTCACGCTGGACCTGGACCGCTTCGTGGCCAGGCTGCCGACGCTGCAGCAGTTCAGCGGCAGCGCCCTGCCCCGGCACTGCGAGGAAGCAGTGGCTCTCCAACAGGCGCTCCGCCCGGATTGGTCGCCTGCCGACCTGCCGCCCCTGCGCCCGGAGACCCACCAGCGATTTCGCGCCTGGCGTCAGGCCCTCGAAAGCGGCACATTGCGCACCGAGGAGGGGCGACACGCCCTCGCAAGCCGGTTCGGCGACACGTACTGGTATTACCACCTCCTGCACCTGCGCAGCCAACCAACCGCCAACACCCGCCCGCCCTCGTGATCCGATTTCCTCGTCCACACCCGCCGCCCGACCGGCCGATTGCCCGGCTGACCCTGGCCGTGTGTTTCTGCGCCGTCCGACTTTGTGGCGGCCCGACCGCTACACCCGCCCAACAGCCGGAGGAGGCGCGCCCGCCGAAGCTCACGCCGGATTATGTCCAGATCGTAGTGCCGCCCAACATCGCGCCGTTGAACGTCCACGTGGACGAGCCTGGCACGGGCTACCGCGTGACCTGGCGTTCGACGCGCGGTGAGCCGCTCACGGTTGTCAGCCGCAGCCCGAGCCTGTGCTTACCGCTGTCGGCCTGGCAGCGACTCCTGCGGGCCAATGCGGGCGAGCCGCTGTTCTGCCAGGTAGAGGTGCGGGAAGCGACCGGGCAGTGGCGACGATTCCAAACCGTGACCAACCACATCGCGCCCGAGCCGGTGGACCGGACGCTGGTGTATCGCCTGCTCAAACCGCTTTACAGCCTCTACGTGCACATGGGCATTTACCAGCGCGACCTGGAGTCCTTTGACGAACGACCGGTTCTCCCAAACCAGCTACTGGGCGGCGGCTGCCTGAACTGTCACACCTTCCTGAATCACCAGCCGGACACCTTCCTGTTTCACACCCGCGGCGACACCAACCCCCAGCCCACGGTGCTGGTGCGCGCCAACGAACCGGTGCGGGTCAACAAAACCCTGGGATACCCGGCCTGGCATCCGAGCGGCCGCTTGCTGGCCTTTTCCGTCAACAAACTTTCCCAGTTCTATCACACCCGCGGGGAGACACGAGACGTCTTCGATGCCCGCTCCGACCTTGGCATCCTGCGCCTCGACCAGAGCACGTTTGCCCACCCGACGGCCATCGCGCAAACCAACCAGAACGAGACCTGGCCCGCTTGGTCACCCGACGGACGCTTCCTCTACTACTGTCGGGCCGCACCACGCCCGGTGGACGAATTCAAGCAGATTCGCTACGACCTGATGCGCGTGGCCTACGATGCGGAGCAGGACCGCTGGGGTGAACCGCAGGTACTGTTGGCGGCCGAGCGTTCGGGCGCCAGCGCCGGCCAGCCGCAGGTCTCGCCGGA
>Ga0073932_1002792_pt1 | contig 25617 bp, 18 predicted proteins | sample DewCreD2012metaG_FD_76967 | JGI IMG/M metagenome (GOLD analysis project Ga0073932, IMG submission 76967) | Hot spring sediment bacterial and archeal communities from British Columbia, Canada, to study Microbial Dark Matter (Phase II) - Dewar... ...
CCGGATCAGGCGCTGAAACTGTTGATGGCCCGCCTCGGCAAGGAATTTGGCGAACAGCCCCCGCCCCAACTGGTCGCGACCCAGAAGGGGCAGGTCGAAGTGACCGATTTGTAGTGAAGACCTTGGCGTCCGCAGATGCGGATTTTCGAGGCTTTCCGCTAATTTACCCCCGCCCCACCCCCTGAGTATCGAAAGTCAGGTTAAGATTGAGGGTGCCCGCCCGGGACCACCCCAGGGCCTGGTGGGTCTTGAAAAACTCCTCGATGTGCCAGCGTTGGGGATAATGGACCGTCAATTCGGGTTGGGGATCGCGGTCGGCGGTGGAGTAGAAGCCCTGAAATTCCGTGCGCCCGCGCACCGCGGTGCGCTGAATGAATTGGAATCCCGCGGTGCGGCTATGCCGCAATTGGTAGGGCAATTTGGCGATGGCATAGCCCGGCCAATGCTCGTGGAAATGGTGGGCGGGCAGCGCGCGCCACTGGCGCAACAGTTCGGGTTGGTGCGGCATGGCGATCAGCAAATCGAAGCCGCCTTGGGCCACCACGGCGTCGATCAACTCGGCGCGGAAGTGTTCCTTATCCGCCAGCACCTGCGGCGGCTCGGCCGGGTTCAGCACGGCGGCCGCCAGCGCCAGCAAGGGCGGGGTGGTTTGGGACACCTCGGGAGCCGAAGAACTCAGGGTAAAGGCCAGCGGCTGCTGGGTGTGGGCATCCAGGCAAAAGAAACTCTGCCCCACCTTCGCCGGTCGCTCGCGGGCGCCGGACTGTCGCCGGCGCATTTGCCTCTGGCTGAAACTGTTCAGGCGATGCGGGTCGAGGATCAACAACCGACCGTGGAAGTGTTGATTGACCCGGCGCAGCTTGCCCAGCGCCACCTGGAGGCGCTCGGAGTCGGCCACCGTGCGCGCCTCCAGCAGATCATGAACGGCTTGGTCGGTGGGGACAAACGGCAGGCCGTTGGCGACTTCAAAACCCTTTTGGGACAGCGTGCGATGGTGGCGCAGGTCCCGCAGGCACAGCGCGGCCTCATGGATCAAATGCAAGGCCAGGCGCGGCTCCACCGTTTCAGTCGTTCCGCCCGTCCAGCGGCAGAGCAAGTCCCAGGTGCCCAGGCGCAAGTGCTCCGGCAGTAGCAGCCACAGGCCGGCTTGGTTGCCCGAGATCCGGTCGGCCAGGATCTGGCGCACCGCCCGCTCCAAGCTGCGGGGATCGGCCGGCTCGGAGCGCACCTTGGCGGCCGTCCGCTGGGCGGGGACAAACCGAAGCGGCTGATCAGGCGCCAGCGCGTAGAGTTTTTTTTTGCAGGCCGTAATCGGCGACGATCCGCTCCACGCTGCGCTGGCTGATGGGCTGCCGGGCCTGTTTGAGCTTTTGGGTGATCACCGCCACCGAGGCGTCCGGATCGACAAAGCGCTGGCGGATGACCTGGCGGATCACTTCGCCGGTGCGCCGCGAAGGGCGCTTGGGGCCGCGAGGCTGGCTTTGGAGGGCGGCGGCGCCCCGTTGGCGATAGGCGGCCAGCAACTGGAAGTAGCGCTGCTTGGTGTAGCCAAATTTGCGGGCGGCCCGGGAGGGACCGAGGCCTTCGCACTGCCCTTCGTAGAGCATGGCCAGTTTCAGGGTGATTTCGTCATCGGCGGGTACGGCCAGTTCCCCGGCCGGGCCGGTGAGTTCGGTTTGGTTTTTGAATAATTTAATCATTGGTGGGCGAGGGTGGCGGGGAGGGGCTGGTAAGTCAAATAAAATATGACGGTTATTAGGCGTGAGGATTTCGGGCGGTTGGGGTTATGAAGGTGTAAATGCCATAAAAAATGAAGATATGAACCGGTCTAGTTTGGTGTGTCAAGGCAATAACCGTCATATATTATTTGTCTATTTACCCGAAACACCTCGCCCAGGCCGCGGGGGCGCGAGCCGATGGTCAAATTATCTCTCGCCTCTAAAAGTCTGCTTCAGCTAGGTGCCGGACGCCCGCCGGGATTCCACAACAGTTCCATTAACCCCTGGCTTCAGCCAGTGGGTGAGCTGGGCCAGGAAAACATCTCAACGGTTTTAACCGTTTCTTCTGCCGCTCGCCATTTGAGGCGTCCTTGCAAGGCGAACTCAACTGGCAGGAGAGCCGCGCGGGCTTGCATTCGATGCGGCCCCCTGCGACCGTTTTGAATATGGTCTTGATCGGGGCAGGAAATTCGACGAGGAGCAGATCGTCTCGAAAGAACAATCATGGATGATTGGATGAGAAGGAAACTGCTGAAGTCAATGGATCAAGCCTGGCTGAACGCTCGGGCAGTTAGGTGTCCTTATTAATGTATCTTACTGATGATCTGTGTGATATGCAAAACAACTGAAAACGCTATACCAAAAGGAGCAAAAAACGAACAAGGATGTGGTCTGACTGGTGCTAGACCCAAAATCACCCAGACAAGTAAGGCGGCAATGCTCTGAATTTGCTCTTGACATTTTGCTCCATCGCTTTACGCTGCCGCCATGAGCCTTGAAAAAAAACAATGCTCTATACTCGTTCCGCGTCGAGTGACGAGAGGAAGCGGTGTAAAAAAACCTTCTGATAATTCAAAAGCATTACTATGAAAACAAATTTGCTTCGTTGCAGTAAGTTTCTTATCGTATGCGCGTTGCTTGTCGTTTATGGCTCCAGCCGACAGGCGATCATTGCGCAAGTCGGAACGGCCCAGTTTATAATGCACTCTCGCAGCGTGGCGCTCTTGCCTGCAAGCGCGCCAACGGGGGAGCGGTTATACATAAGTTCATTCGTGCCTGGCTTGGCCCCGGCACGTGGGGGGCCGAATAATTACAGCGGCGAGTTTAGGCCAGACTCGCCATCATCGGCATTTTACCAGGCAGATTATGATGGGTATTACATTCCCTCTTCGTCCTACTACGGATATGGAACATTTTCCGCGACGATGCCGTCAACCGATTCTGATCAAAATGGATTGCCTGACTGGTTGCAATTGGACCGTCCATGCAACCTTTCATTAAATGGCAGCGGCAGTGAGTTTCAATACGGAGTTGGCACACAAAACTTTACATTCAACGCTACGGTTAATCGAAATCAAGGAAGTTACCTTGGCACATACAACATAGCCTCAAGCGGCGGCTTAACACTTTCTGGTGTTTTACAGTTATTTGGAGGCCTTGGTAATATTGTTTATAATCAGACGGCAAAAACATTTTCTATTTCTGGAACATACTTCGAAGGAACAGCATTTTCTGGGAATTCCTCTTATTCGGTGCAGAACCCCAATACAGTTTCTTTTAATGCATTTTCTATTCAAGTAAACGGGTATGGCACTTTGACAGTCAACGCATTCACGCTAACCCGCAATGGGAACAAATATAACGGCAACTTAACCGTGAGCGATGGTAACCTGGCAAATTCCTGGGTTGATTACGAAATGATTCATCTCAGCATTACTGACAACAACGACGCGGATGGCGATGGCATCCCTGATCTATCCGATCTGGTGTCTGGGGTGGCGCCAACGATAACGGCGCAACCTCAAAGCCAAACTGCCATCCAAGGGGGCAATGTTTCCTTCTACGTGACGGTGAGTGGAACCGAGCCTTTTTATTACCAGTGGCGGAAAAATGGCGCCAATATCAGTAACGCGCGATCAAATGTTTTCACCATCAACAATGTTTCGGCCAACGATGCCGCGAATTATACTGTTGTGGTCACCAATATTGCCGGAAGCGTTACCAGTGCGGTAGCGACTCTGACAGTAATTCAACCTCCTGTGATCACTACTCAACCAACCAACCGCACTGTGGCGATCGGCGGTGCGACAACCTTTGTGGTGGGTGTTAGCGGCACAGGTCCTTTTACCTATCAATGGCGAAAAGATGGGAATAACATCAGCGGGGCCAATCAAAGCAGCTACACCATTGGTAGTGTGACGTTGAATGATGGCGGCGCATTTTCGGTGGTGGTGAACAACAGCGCTGGCGCCGTAACCAGCAGTGTTGCTTGGCTTACAGTCATTGCTCCACCTAGCATCGCAAATCAACCGCAAAGCCTTTCGGTGGTGCAAGGTGACTCTGCTATGTTGTTGGTGTCCGCTACTGGCGGTCAACCGCTTCACTACCAATGGTATATGAACGGGCAGCCGATAACCGGCGCCAGCCAGTCAAACTTGGTTTTTGCCCCTGTTTCCCTTACCCATGCTGGAACTTACCACGTCGTGGTCAGCAACCAATTTGGCGTGGCGGCCAGTTCGAACGCAGTTTTGAACGTTCTGAACCACGGGCCGTTGTATCGTTACCTGATTACAACTCCCAGCGGAGTCGTCTATCAGGGCTTGCCTTTTCCAGCCAGGGTAACAGCGGTGGATGCATGGGAAAATCCCGTTCTGAATTTTGCCAATACAGTCAATCTGTCGGCCAGCGGTCAAGGCCAGGCGAACACCAATATTCTGCGCGGCTTGGCGCATACCGCTACCGGCCCGGCAGGCATGACTATTGGGTATTCCTTTACGCCCAACCAAAATCTAAACGTCAGCCATTTTCGGCATTACTCCGGGACCAAAGTTACTCTCTGGTCCGATTCTGGAATGAAACTGGCCGAAAAAAATGTCACCAGTACTCCTGGAACATGGCTGGAAACCCAACTGGATACCCCTGTCGCCCTGACTGCCGGCGTGAGCTATCGGCTGTCCGTTTACGTGCCGGCAGGAAATTACCACTATCGCAATGATTTGGGATCCGCATTTGCGGCTGGAACAATCAATGCAGCCTATTTGCGCGCAGGGGACGGCTTCCCTAATAGCGCTAATAGTAGCATGCGCTGGCCGATGGTTGACATCCGATATCAACTCCTTACTACCACCTCTTTGCCGCTTAATCCATCAATCCTTTCCAATTTCGTCCAAGGTGTCTGGCAAGGCTATGTAACCATTTTGCAGAAAGGAACGGAGGTGGTTCTGCGCGCCAACGATGGCGCGGGGCATGTCGGTGAAAGCAGTCTTTTTCATGTGCATTATCCAGCCATCTTGGCAAGCCCCTTTGGCCACGTGAATGTGGCCAAAATTCGCACCGAGGGATTTCGACTAAACGCAAGCTTGGAAACAAACGTTAATTACCGTCTTGAAGCCACGACTGACCTAAAAAACTGGGCTGCTGTCACCAATCTGATCAGTGCCTCAGGCGCGATTGAATTCCTTGATCAACAGGCGGTTTTGCTCCCCAAACGCTTTTATCGTTTAGTCAAAGAGTAAAAAACGGCTCATCCTGTAGGTGTGCGTTTGTGAACTTTAAAGATTGAACAGGGCGCGCGACTGGGAGACCGCGCTTAGATTTCCGGGCGTCAGAGGTTCAGAAAGCTGGCATGGTCTGCAACGTTGGATATTCCAAGCGCCGACGATGGACTGCTGCGTGAGGACAGCGTCTGCTGGGATGCTGCCATCAAAGCCAACTCACTCGGGGTGAGTAGGCCGATGGGATTGTCCGGTTCATAGTTGAAAATCTGCTCATGGCAGAACTCATTACGCCGCTTTCTTCATCGCGCCGCAATTTTTGAAGCTGTTTTTGATGCCGCTCTGAAGCGGCGACGAATTCCGACAAGCGCCGGTGGCCTTTGATGCGGCGGAAGCCTTGCTCGACCACCAACAGCGCCGCCGCGCCCTAACGCATCACCATCTTCGCGTCCCGCCAGCGTTTGACACGCCGTGCCCAACTCGCCGTGCGGGCAGAGCACCTTTTGTTCAGGTTGGTCGAGGAGTGGCTGCGCCGGAGTCGTTCGTTCAGTCCCGAGCAGTGCAGCGTCAGCGTTTCCCCTAGCCACCCTCCAAACTGCGGGCGGCGCTGGGCTGATCTCGGCCAGCCATTTTACACAGACACGCAGTTGCCTCAACGCCGCCTCCGGCGTAATCCCGGCGTTAAACTTGGCGGATCAGGCACCCGCCCATGACTCGTTGCATCCGTCTGGCCCGCTGATACTGGCGGTAAATTTCCGAGGGCAGGTCGCAGGCTCCTTTGGCGAGCTGGTGCGAGTATGTAATTGACACTTTGCGCCCAGCGAAGACCACGTAGCCCGGTTGGCGCCACGGCAATAGGCGGCCTGCCGCCGCCAAGACAGCGAAATGCCCGCGCGCTGCCGACTGGAAGTCGGCGATACCCGCCTGCCTGGCGGCGGGCAGGCAGCAGACTCGGAGGTCTGCGGCACAACCTCGCGGACTTCCCAAAGCGCTTGGACTGCGCAAGAGAAGAAACGGTTAAAACCGTTGAGGTTCGTTCCCGGCCGCCCATCACCCCGCTAAAGCGGGATGTTAATGAGAAGGGGCACTTGTGCGGCGCGACAGCGTCGTGGAGTGCGCCAGTCCTCTGGCGCTTTGGCAATGCTGAGACGACATCCCCGACCAGCGACTGGCTTACTCCGAGGTCGCGCGCGGGGGAAAAGCGGTAGAGGGCTACCGCACTCCAAGACCTCGCGGAATTCGCGAGACGCTCGCAAGTTCGCGCCAGCGCGTACTGCAGACTTCCAGTCTGCTGTGTCGCGGATTTCCAATCCGCAGGGCTGGCGTCTATTCCGTAACGTCCGAAATGTCCGCACGCTGCCGACTGGAAGTCGGCGATACCCGCCTGCCTGGCGGCGGGCAGGCAGCAGACTCGGAGGTCTGCGGCACAACCTCGCGGACTTCCCAAAGCGCTTGGACTGCGCACGATATGAAACCGTTAAAACTGTTGATTTTTGTTCCCGGCCGCCCCTCACCCCGCTAAAGCGGGGTGTTAATGAGAGGGAACTTGCGGAGGTGCGCCAGCGTCGTGAGGTGCGCCAGTCCTCTGGCGCTTTGTCAGTGCTGGTGCGCCCTCCCCGACCAGCGGCGGCCGCAATCCGCGCTCGACGCGGGCCGGGTTTTGCCCGCAAGATGACTGGCGATGAACGTGCCGTTTTTGAATTTGGCCGCGCAATACGCGGCGCTGAAAGACGAGATGCTGCCGGCCGTGGAAGCCACGCTGGCGAGCGGTCATTACATCCTGGGACCGAATGTGGCCGCCCTCGAACAGGAAATGGCGACGCGTGCGGGCGCGCGTTTTGGGGTGGGGGTTAATTCGGGTTCGGATGCCCTGACGCTGGCGTTGCATGCCTTGGAAATCGGGCCGGGCGACGAGGTCATCACCACCCCCTTCACATATATCGCGCCCGCCGAGTCCATTTATCAGGTGGGCGCGCGCATTGTTTTTGCCGATATTGACTCCCGCACTTTCTGCCTTGATCCCGCGGCGGTGCGCGCGCGGGTCACGCCCCGCACCAAAGCTGTCATTCCCGTCCATTTATTCGGACAAGCCGCGCCGCTGACCGAGCTGCGGGCGGCGGCGGGCGAGGGGGTGAAACTGGTGGAGGATTGCGCCCAGGCCATTGGCGCGCTCTACCAGGGTCGGCCGGTGGGCGGCTTCGGCGACGCGGGTTGTTTCAGCTTTTACCCCACCAAAAACCTGGGGGCGGATGGCGACGGCGGCATGGTGGTGACCAGCGACGAGGAAACGGCGCGCCGCTTGCGAATGTTGCGGGTGCATGGCATCGCCAAGCGTTATTTTCACGATATACATGGCTTCAACTCGCGCCTGGACGAGTTGCAGGCGGCGATCCTGCGCGTGAAAATCAAACGGTTGGACGATTGGAACCGGCGGCGCCGGGAAATCGCGGCGCGGTATGACGCCGGGTTGGCGGGGCTGCCCGTGGAATTGCCGGTGACCGCGCCCGGCAATCTTCACGTGTTTCATGTCTATGCCCTGCTGACGGACCGCCGGGACGCGCTGCATCAACACCTGGCGGATCGCGGAGTTCCCTGCCTTATCTATTACCCGCAGCCGTTGCATTTGCAAAAGGTGTATGCCGACCAGGGTTGGAAGGAGGGCGATTACCCGGTGGCGGAGGCGGTTTCCCGGCGCATCCTGCCGCTGCCCATGTATCCGGAACTCACCGATGCCCAAGTGGATTACGTGCTTGAAACCATCCGCGCATTTTTTGCCTGAATCGCTCTTTTGCCCGCCGGCGGCCAAGTCACCCGCAGCGGGCTTGCCCGGGGAATTCGGGCGGACCTGCCGGCGGTGGGGAGTGGTTCCCACGCGCTGGGTTTTAGCCGCCAGTGTGCCGCGGCAGACAGCGGCCTTGTTCGAGCGGGTCAAGGGCGCGCAAGGCGGGCGATGGTTTCCGGTTTACCGAACGCGCCGGGCATTCAGGATTTCCACCGCGAAAAACGGGGTTGGCCAGCGCCAAAATTCTTTCCAAACGCCATTAGGGCTGCATCGCGTGGCGGCGAAAGTCGGGGGCGGCTGGCCCTTGGGAACAGTGTTCAAGGCGCGGCAGCCGGTCGGCTACCTTTGGCGGGGTCTGACCGGCGCGGTGATCGCGCACCGGATTTTATGGCTGGAGGGCTTGGAACCGGGCTGGAATCGCGGCGGCGCGGTGGACACCTTCGCCCGGTGCATCTATGTTCATGGCTATGGGGACGAGACCACCTTGGGCCGTCCCGCCTCGAAAGGATGCATCCACTTGGCGGCGGACGACTTGATCCCCCTTTTTGACTTGCTGCCGGCGGGAAGTCTGGTTTGGATAAGCAACACTTGGTAAGTGGACGCAATGAAGAACTTGCGCATGATGAATAGCATTCGGGCGTCGTTCCTTGGCCTGGCCTTAGCTGGCCAGGCGGTGGCGGCGCCGGGCGACAAACTTTGGGAATTTCCCGTCGGCGCCAGCATCCAATCATCGCCGGCGCTCACCCGCGAGGGCTTGATCGTTTTTGGCGCGGACAATGGCATCGTCTATGCCTTGTCACCGGATGGCCGCAAAAAATGGGAGTTTCGCACCTCGGGCAGCGTGGTCGCCACCCCCGCCATTGGCGCGGACGGCGTCATATACATCGCGGCCACTGACCGCATCCTTTACGCCTTGAACCCGGACGGCTCGGAAAAATGGCGGTTGATGCCGGGGGCCGGTTTGGTTTCTTCGCCCGCGTTGGGACCGGACGGAACGATCTACGTTGGCTCGGCTTTCGGCCAGTTTTTCGCCATCGAATCCCAGGGCCTCAAGCGCTGGGATTTTCCCACTGGCGGCAACATCGTTTCGTCCCCGGCCATTGCCGCTGACGGGCTGGTGCTGTTCGGCTGCGGCGACACCAACTTGTATGCGGTGTCGCCGGAGGGCGCGCGCAAATGGCTGTTTCGCGCGGAGAACCGCATCACCGCCTCGCCGGCCATCGGCGAGGAGGGGGACATCCTTTTTGGCAGCCTGGACGGCTTTATCTACTGCCTGGCGCCCAACGGAGAGAAACTATGGGATTTTCGCACGGGCGATGCGGTGCGCGGTTCGCCGGTCATCGGGCCGGAAGGCGCGGTCTATTGCGGTTCCGATGACAAGAAGCTTTATGCGCTATCCTTCAACGGCCGGAAGCGGTGGGAATTCGCGACCGGCGGTTGGATACGTTCGACGCCCGCCTTGGGCGATGATGGCGGCATCTACTTTGGCTCCTATGACGGCAAACTTTACGCGCTGGACGCCGGCGGCCAAAAGCGCTGGGAATTTGCCGCCGCCGGAGCGATCTCCGGGTCGCCGCTCCTCACCGCCGGCGGCGTGTTGTATTTTGGGTCGTGGGACAAGACTTTCTACGCGGTTCAAGCGGCGGGGCCGGCGGCCCGGAGCGCCTGGCCCATGTTTCGCCGCCATGAGCGGCGGACAGGTTCCATGGCGCCGGAAGGAAAGGCCCTGGCCATGGTCCCGACGGCTCCGCAGATTCCTGTCCCGCCACCACCGCCGGTCGAAGAGCCCAAAATCATTTTACCGCCGGTGGCAGAGCCGACTTTTACCAATCGGGTTTCCACGCCGCCCGTCCGCTTTGCGGACCTGACCGCCACGCCGCGCGAGTTGATCATCAGCAACGAGACCATTTTTCTTAAGCCGCCCCCCAAACCGCCGACGCCGCCCATCGAGCGTCTGCGAAAGGACAAAACGCCGCCCCGGGTGGAAATTAAGTCACCTTCGGAAAAGGAGCGCTTGACCCACTCTTTGTTGGTGGTGGAAGGCACCGCGCGGGACAACGAGGGTTTGGAGCGAATCGAGTATCGCTTCAACGGCGGTGAACCCCTGGCTGCCGAAGGGTTGGGAGATTGGACGGTGCGTTTGCAAATGCGCCAGGGGCCCAACTCCTTTCAGGTGCGCGCTGTGGATCTGGCCGGCAACGCCTCGGAATGGGCCTCACGCACCTTTAATTTTCTGGTGACCCGCCCCCTGCTGGTTCAAATCGCCGGCGAAGGAGATGTCTCTCCCAACCTGGCCGGGCAATACCTGGAAGTTGGCAAGAGCTATACCCTGACCGCCGAACCGGCCCGCGGTTGGGCGTTTTCCCACTGGAGCGGCAGCCTTGGTTCCGATAATGCCAAGATCGAGTTTGTTATGCGGTCGAACCTGGTATTGCGGGCCAATTTTGTCCGCAAGACGCCCTTGCCCACCCTGGCCACCCCCAAGGAAAAAGGCCGCGAGCCCAAGGCGTCCGCCGTCGTCGAAGTGCGGGTTCATGGCCAGGGCACCGTCAAGCCCGACTTCAGCCGCCGTCAATTTGTGGTGGGCGAGGAATTGAGCCTGGCGGCCCGGCCCGCCAAAGGGCACGAATTTGCCGGCTGGAAAGGCGACTTGGAGGAGGAGTCGCCGGAGATACATTTGGTGATTCGCTCGAACATGGTTTTACGGGCGGAGTTCGTTCCCCATGGGTTGGCCACTTGGCAGGGGATTCACCAATCACTGATCTGGGACACTAACGGCGTCAGCCATGAAACCTCCGGCCTGATCGAATTACGCTTCGGCGGGGAAGGGGACTATCGGGGGCGCCTCTGGCTGGCGGGCGAGAGCTTCAACCTGGCGGGCAAACTTGATTCGAGTGGCCGCGACCAAAAATTGATCGTTCGCGGAGAGAACCGATCGTTGCGGCTGGACCTCAAAGCCGAATCGAGTCAGGGCGGCATTATCAACGGCAGCATCCGCGACCAAAACGGGCTGGTTTCGTTTGCGACGCACCGACTGAAATTTGACGGGAAAGCTTTTTCGGTGCCGGCGGCGGGTAAATATACCATGATTATGACCGCCACCGGTTCTCCTCAAGGGCCGATCGGGGACGGCTTTGCCACCCTGGCCGTCGCCGCGGATGGCGCCGTTAATATCGGCGGCGAACTGGGTGATGGCACGTCGTTTTCCGTCAACGGCGTTGTGGCGGCGGATGGCCGTTGCCCCATTTATCTGCCACTCTATGGCGGGCGCGGTTCCCTCTCGGGCTACCTTCGGTTTGGAAGCGCCCCGGGCGGGCTGGATGTTTCGGGGCAACTCGCCTGGTTCAAGCCGGAGTCGCCCAAGGACAAGCTCTATCCAATGGGCCTATCACGACTGCTGGCGCTCTCCGGCTCCCGCTACCAACCACCGGCGGACGGACAACGCATCGTCGGCAGCGGCAACGCGGTCGTCGCACTCAGTGATGGAAATCTGCCGTCGCTGATGGGCCATTTTATAGAATTGGATCAACGTAATCGGGCTAAAATCGTCGCGGCGGGCGACGAGAAATTTGCCTTCAACCTCGCGCCCGCCACCGGCCTTTTTCAGGGGGCTTTCACTCACCCGGCCACCGGACGGCGCACCGAGTTTCGTGGCGCGGTGCTGCAAAAGCTCGGGTGGGGTTCCGGCCATTTCCTGGGCGTGGATCGCAGCGGCCTGGTCTTTATTGGGCCCCATAAGGAGCCTCCGTCCGCCACAGACGAGGGCAGGGCACCCGCCTCTCCCGCCCCCGGCGGATAAGAAATCAATGTCAAATTCTTTTGTGAATGGCGCGGCTGAAATTTAGATTTGGCGGGGAATTTGCTGTCCTTTTTATGAAATGGGGCGATAGGCAGGCCCGGTTGGTTTTGAATAATGATTTGGAACGAAGCATATCTTTCAACGGCGGGACAACGCTTGGCTGAAGGGGGAAAAAAATGGGGCAAGTGGCTGGCTCTTGCTTGGTTAGCGATTGCGGCTCACCCCGTTTTCTCGGCTGCGCCCGCTCCCCCGGCACCGCCCTGGCGCGCGGATCGCATTATTATCAAACCAAAGGACTCCCATGCCTCGCTGGCCCTGGCCGATTGGCGTGAACGTCATGGCCTGAAACTCCGACGGTCTTTCGAACAGATGGGCGGTTTGCAAGTGCTCCAACTCAAAGAGGGTATCCGGCTCGAAGAAGCACTTAAATCGTTGCGAGACAGTGGATTAGTGGAATTTGCCGAACCAGACTACCTGGTTCAGGCCGCAGTTGTGACGCCCAACGACCCGCGTTACCTGGACGGAACGCTTTGGAACCAGAACAACACCGGCCAGTCGGGCGGCACGGCGGACGCGGATGTGGACGCGCCGGAGGCCTGGGAGATTGCCACCTCCGCCAGCAATATCATTGTGGCGGTTATTGACAGCGGCATACGCCCCACCCATGAGGATTTGCAGGCGAACTTATGGGTCAACACCAAGGAAATTCCCGGCAATGGATTGGACGACGACGGTAATGGCGTAGCGGACGATGTTAATGGCATCAATGCGATAGATAGTCCGCGCTCGGGCAATGTGTTGGATGATCATGGCCACGGCACCCATGTGGCCGGCATCATCGGCGCGGTTGGCAACAATGGCTTGGGGGTCGCCGGCATCGCGTGGCGCGTGCAAATCCTTACGGGCAAATTCCTGGACTCGACCGGCAACGGCTACATCAGCGACGCGGTCGAGTGTTTCGATTACGCCCGGGCGCGAGGCGCCAAAATCATCAACGCCAGCTTTGGCTCCACCAGCTATTCCTCGGCGCTCTACCAGGCGGTCAGCGCCTGCCGCAGCGCCGGCATCATCGTGGTTTGCGCCGCCGGCAATGACGGAAATAACAACGATTCCATCGGTTATTATCCCGCCAATTTCGGTTATAATTCCATTTATTACAGCGCTCTGGACAACGTGGTATCGGTGGCGGCCACTGATCGCAACGATCAGCTTGCATACTTTTCCAACTACGGCTCCAACAATGTTCACCTGGCCGCCCCCGGCTACACCATTTACTCGACTTATTTTACCGGGGACAGCGCCTACACTTATCTGAGCGGCACTTCGATGGCCGCGCCGCATGTCGCCGGTTTGCTGGCCCTGATGCGCGTCCGGTTTCCGATCGAAAGCCATCAGCAATTGATCGCCCGCGCGCTGGAGGGCGCTGACCGGCTGCCCAACCTGGCCGGCAAATGCCGGACGGGCGCGCGCCTGAACTGCTACAACGCCTTGGCGAACTACCAAATCCTTTCCACCAACTACAACTGGATCACCCCTGCCAACGCCACCGCTTTCTCGCTGGGAGACAACGGCGTCAGCACCGCCGTTGATTTACCGTTTGTCTTCAATTTCTATGGCCGCAATTATTCACAGTTGTTTATTGGCGCCAACGGCTTGATCGGCTTTACCAACCAGGGGCTGGGTTCGGGGGCCAACGTGGACTTGGGCGCCACCAACGCCCCCCTTGCCGTCGTTTGCCCGCTTTGGGATGATCTAAATCCCGGCAGCGGCGCCATCACCTACGGAACCAACGGCGTCGCGCCGCAGCGCCAGGCGGTTATTACCTGGACCAATGTGCCGCGCAATTCCGCCACCCAAACCAAGCTCACTTTTCAAGCCGTTTTTGCGGAGAGTTCCCAGCAAATCCTGTTTCAGTATCTCGAAGTCCAGCCCAATCGCACTACCACGGGCGGCGGCGGTCGCAGCGCTACCGTGGGGCTTCGCAATCATGACGGCTCAAAAACCGCGCGCTTTCTTTACAATGGCTCGCCCTTCACCCTCACCAACCGGCAGGCGATGGTCTTTGTTCCCCTCGCCGCCGAAGTCATGGAAGTCTCACCGCCCGCCGGCCTGAGCGCCAGCGGCGTTACCGGCGGGCCATTCTCGCCGGACAGCCTCGCCTACACCCTCGCCAACTCGGGCAACACCGTTTTGAATTGGACGGCGACCAACACCCAACCTTGGCTTTCGCTTTCCGCCGCCGGCGGTCTCTTGCCGGTGGGGCAGGGGGTGGCCGTTACCGTCAGCCTAAACACCAACGCTCAACTGTTGCCGCCGGGAAATCATTTCGATACGGTGCTTTTCTACAACAACGGCAACACCAATCCCACGGCGGTGCGACAAGTCAATTTGACGGTTATCGGCACCAATGCCGCCCTGGCGGTGACACCCGAAAGCGGCATCAGTTCCAGCGGTTTTACGGGCGGCCCTTTCGCGCCCGCCAGCCAGTTATTCACGCTGCTCAACGTCGGCGATGCGACCATGAACTGGGCCATCCGAAAAAGCCAGCCTTGGCTTACTCTCTCCGCCACCAACGGCAACCTCGCGCCCGGCGGCAGTGTCGTGGTTGGCGCGCTGTTTAACTCTGCCGCTGGCGCTCTGCCCGCCGGCGATTACACTGACACCTTGGAATTTCTAAACCTTACGACCGGCAAAGGCGATACCACGAGGCCGGTGAGCCTTTCGGTGATCGAGCGTCCGGGAATTTTGGCGGTCGCCCCGGTGCATGGATTCCTTTCGGCGGGTGTGACCGGCGGTCCCTTTGATCCCGAGTCCCTGATATATACGCTGACGAACTCGGGCACGGGGCCTTTGACCTGGCAGGCGGTGGTCTCGCAGGCCTGGATCGAGCTTTCCGCCACCAACGGTTTCCTGAGCCCCGGCCAGACTACCAATGTCGTCGTCCGCCTCTCCGCGTCTGCCGCCGCCTTGACCCCGGAAACCTACTATGGCAAGGTGGACTTCCTGAATCTCAGCACCGGCGTCGGCAATGCCAGCCGCGCCGTCACCTTGCAGGTTTTTCCGCCGCCCGGTCTTTTGCAAGTAGCGCCAGCCACCAATGCCTTGAGCCTGACTGGCTTGGTGGGCGGACCTTTTTCCCTATCCAACCTGACTTTTACCGTCACCAACGCGGGCGGTTCCAACCTGCACTGGGCTGTGTTAGTCGGGGACGATTGGCTGACCGCCGTGCCGGCGGACGGCGAACTGGCCGCCGGCGCCGGCGCCGATGTTGTTTTGCAATTCAGCGACGCTTCCACCAGCCTGCCGGAGGGCGCCTTCACGAACCTCGTGAAGTTCGTGAATCTGGACACCGGCCAAACCGCGCTGGATTGCGAGGTGGTGCTGCGTCTGGACCACCAGGCTGCTTTGGAACTGGCGCATGAGCCGACGACAGAATTTGCCGGCGTCAGCGGCGGCCCTTTCACACCGGCCTCCGTCACCTGTCTGCTGAGCAATCGAGGCGTGGGACAAATGACTTGGCGCGTTGCAACCACCAACGCCTGGCTCGACATCAATCCCCCCCAAGGCGTGCTTGGTCCCGCTCAAGCGGTGGAGGTTATCCTGACACCGGGCGGCGAGGCCGGCCATTTGGCGCCTGGCGTGTATGAAAGCCAGGTGGATTTTATCAATGAATCCACCGGACAGGGCGACACCCATCGGTTTTTTTCGCTGCGGGTTTATCCGCTGCCCGGCGAACTGCTGGTTCTTGGAGAGACCAACCGGGTCAACTTCACGGGTTATGTGGGCGGCCCCATCCTGTCCACCAATCTGGCGTTGTTTTTAACCAATGCCGGCGGCTCTAATCTTCAATGGACAGCGGCCTCTGACGATGCTTGGCTGGGTGTCAGCGTTCAGGAGGGCCAACTGGCCGCCGGAGCGGCGACGAATCTAGTAGTTTTCTTGGAGGCCGGCGCCGCGCCTTTTTCCGCCGGCGTTTACTCCAACCGCCTGGTCGTATCTCAGGCTGGCGCAGGCGCGCGTTTCGAGTTGCTCGCCAAATTACAAATGTTGTCGCGCCCGGTGCTGGCCGCCTCGCTCGCGGCCATGAATGAAGGCCAATTCCAATTCTCGCTCGCGGGTGAGCCTGGCAAAGACTATGTATTGCAATGGTCGAGCAACTTGGTGGACTGGACGGCTTGGACCACCAACCAGACCGATGCCCAAGGGCTCATTCAGGTGGTTGACCAAGCCAATGCCCCGCAGAAGTATTATCGGGTGATGGTGGTGCCATAACGGCGCGGTTTCACCGCCGTCCCCAGACCGGCAAGCAGGCTGTTGGCGCCGGCTTTCGATGCCGTTGTTTCCAAGTGGCGCGTCTTTGCGGCCGAGTTTTTTCCGGCATTTGATAGCCGCTTTGATGGCGGGCCGCTTCCTGTCCAACTTCAAGGTGGCAACGATCCAGGTTAACCGCCGGCGATGGCAGGAATAATGCTCATTTCATCGCCGCTGACTAAAGGGGTCTGCTGGTTCTGCAAAAAGCGAATGTCCTCCTCGTTCACATATATATTGACGAACCGGCGGATCGCCCCCTGTTCGTCCAACAATCTCTCCCCCATTCCCGGGAATTGGGCTTGGAGCTTTTGCATCGCCTCCCCCACCGAGGCGGCCTCAATTTGCACTTGGTCCCTTCCATTGGTCAGTTTCCTCAACGGGGTGGGTATTCGCACTGTAATTGCCATGCTCGTTTTTCTTCGTTTCAAATAATTAGCCGTTGCGGCAAGGATTCGCCACTTGTTTGTATGGGTTTTCTCATTTCGCCCTTACGTTATTAAATCCTCGCCAACCCAGCATCCAGCCGCCGACTTTTGCCTAGGTTAGCATTTCTTGGCCATCATGTGGCAATTTTGAGATATTTTTACCACGGCATGGAACATGCTGCTACAGGTTAATATGCGGCGCGAACTGCAATTAATGGTGGTAGAGGATGGCCGGTGGGAGGCTTTTCCCGTGAGGTTTGTTTCCCGCCGCTTCCTGTTGCAAAGGCTGGCCTTGCGTCGAATGTTCAGCCATCGGGCTGAGCTGGTGCAGGTGGTGGAACAACTGGTTGGTGACCGGACGGAGTCCTGGGCACTGACACATTGTGCGCGCCAAAGTGGCTCATGCAGGCCCATGGTCTCCGCCAGGAAACCAGGTGAAAGGCTTGTCACTAAAATCAAGATAAACTACTGCGCTCCAACCGAATTTGAAATTCCTTTGGTGCAAAACTGAGCCGTCGCCGTGGCCTAACAGGGCCATGACCGGCCTGCGTTTTGCGCTGCAGAATAGGCGGTCTTTCAACCGCCAATCAGAGCTTGGTATTGGTCGGGAGATAGGAGATTTGACAATTCTGCGGGATTGACGGGCTTGATTTTGAAGAACCAACCGGCGCCATAGGGGTCGCTGTTGACCAGCGCGGGATTGTCAACCACTTGCTGATTGGTGGCCACGACGCTGCCCGCCAGGGGCGAATAAATGTCACTGGCGGTTTTAACCGATTCGACCACCGCACATGCCTCACCGGCCGCCAATTGGCGTCCGGGCGCGGGCAATTCCACAAAAACCACGTCCGTCAGCTCGTGCTGGGCATGGTCGGTAATGCCAATCACCAGGAGGTCGCCTTCGGCCTTTACCCATTCATGGGATTGAGTGTATTTAAGATTGGTGGGGACGTTTGCGCTCATGGCCTTTCCTGTTGGTAGATCGTCACTTGTTGTTGGTTTCCACGTTCAAGACGGACTTGTTTTAATGGCCAGCCGCGGCGTGTCAATCCGAAACACCGCGAATATTGCAACACTTGCGCCGCGGACGCTGGCTTGGTAGCCTCCCGGGTCATGCGGAAGGCTGATGCCGCGCGTTCGCCCGACGGGAACGAATGGCGGGGGAAAACCGCGGCGCCGCCAACCGGAAAGATGAAATTGGTGCTGGCCATATTGGCGGGATTACTGACCGGCGTGATGGGATACACGTTCTGGTATGGCCAGGGTTTTTCTTATTTGTCCAACGACCCGGCGGCCTGCAAGAACTGCCACATAATGAACGAGCAGTATGACGGCTGGCTCAAGGGCAGCCATCATGCGGCGGCCACTTGCAACGACTGCCACACCCCGCACGCCTTGATTCCCAAGTATGTCACCAAAGCCGAAAACGGCTTCTGGCACTCGAAGGGGTTCACGTTTCAGGATTTCCACGAGCCGATTCGCATTCGGCCGCACAACAAAGCCGTATTGAACCGCAACTGCCTGAACTGCCACCAGGAGTTGGTCAGCGAGGTTATCGTCACGCACGGACATGACGAAAGCCGGCTCGATTGCATCCGCTGCCACGCCACTGTTGGACATCGTCCCACCCGTTAATTTTATGAAAGCCATCAATCTTCGCTACCTCATTGCCGCAGCCATCGCCGGGCTGGCCATCGTGGGGGTGTTGTTGCTGCGCGAAAACATCGCCCAGCGCAAAGCCGAGGCCAGGCACACGGTCTTCCGCGTCGTCGAACTGACCGAGCGGACCACCGACCCGGCCGAGTGGGGCAAAAACTTCCCGCGCCAATACGACCACTACCGGCGCACGGTGGACATGGAGCGCACCCGCTATGGCGGCAGCGAGGCCGATCCCAGCGCCATCGGCGAGCACGGGGTCCGCAAGACCGTCAGCAAAATCGAGCAGGACCCCCGCCTCAAAATCATGTGGGACGGTTATGCCTTCGCGATTGATTTCCGCGAGGAACGCGGCCACGCTTACATGCTGCACGATCAGCGGGAGACGGATCGCGTGCTCAAGCGTCCCCAGGTCGGCGCCTGTCTGCATTGCCACGCCTCCACCACTGTCGCCTATCGCCAGGCCGGCTTGGATGCCGGCGCGCCCGGCAAACTCGATGATCCGTTGCTGAGCCCGTCCGGCATGGCTCAATTGATGAAAGGCTTTCCCATCGTGTCCGCCGAGCCTTACTCGAATGCCACCAAACGTGTCGAGCACCCGGTCACCTGCCTCGATTGCCACGACCCGCAGTCCCTCCAACTCCGCATCACCCGGCCCGGCCTGATCAACGGTCTGGCCGCGCTGGCCGCCAGCGAGGACACGTTGCCCCATTTGCCTTCGATCGAAAAATGGCGCCAGGGTGACCGCAAAATCCCCTACGACGCCAATAAGCTGGCCAACCGCCAGGAGCTTCGCTCCCTTGTCTGCGCCCAATGCCATGTCGAGTATTACTGCGCCTCCAAGGCCACGCTTTTCTTCCCTTGGGACAAGGGCCTCAAGGCCGAACAGATGGAAGCCGTCTATGCCGAATACAAATTCCCCGACGGCAGCGCTTTTGCCGACTGGAAACACAAACGCACCGGCGCCGACGTCATCAAAGTGCAGCATCCGGAATTCGAGCTGTGGAGCCAGGGCATCCACGCCCGTTCCGGCGTCGCCTGCGCCGATTGCCACATGCCTTATCTGCGGGAAGGCGCGATGAAGATCAGCGACCACCACGTCCGCAGCCCCCTGCTCAATGTCTCCCGCTCGTGCCAGGTCTGCCACCGCAGCAGCGAGGCGGAGATCACGGACCGCGTCGCCGTCATCCAGGAGCGCACCAAAAAGCTGATGGACCGCGCTCTGGACGCCGTTGTCGGCCTGATTGCCGCCTTGGAACAGGCCCAAAAGACCGGTGCGACCGACGATCAACTCCGCCAGGCCCGCCTGCTCCAGCGCCAGGCACAATACCGGGTGGACTTCGTCAACGCCGAGAATTCGATGGGCTTTCATGCGCCCCAGGAAGCCGCCCGTCTGCTCGGCGAAGCCATTGACTACGCCCGCCAGGGCGAAATCCTCCTGGCCAAACCCCGCCCCTGAAATTCGCCGGCGCCCGAGGCGGTATCAAGGAAAAGCGCCTGTGAAGGCGCTTGCGTATTGGCGGACGGTCTGCCTGCGCAAAGGCAGCCCGGCGCCGGGTTCGAGGGGGGCGAACGAAGACGGCGCTTTGGGCTTGCCTGGGAGATCATCGAGCGCAAGAAAGTCTTCGTGGACAAAGCGGCGCTACGCTCCTTCTTCCCCCCCCTTGCGCCGCACTCCAAGACCTTGCGGACTTTCCTGCCGCTTGGGCTCCTCGCCCCGGCGCCCCCTCTCCCCGGCGTTTATTCCCCTGCTCCCATTCCTCTGCCCTTCCGACGCGCGCAGATCAAGTGATCAATCCCTTTTTGCGCAGCATTTCCTCCATCGCTTTGTCCATAAGGATGTCGGCAAGGCGTTTGGTGGTTTCGTCCAGGACGGCGTTGGCGGCCTTGAGCTTTTGTGGGTCGCCCACCTTGGTTTGGGGCTCCTCGGTGGACAGCGCTTCCTCCACGCGGGCGAGCGCCTGCTCCACTTCGCGGCGGTAAGCGTCGTCCAACTCGGCCGCGCATTCGGCCAGGCCCTTGCGCGTGGCGGCGAGGGTTTCCCCGGCCTTGATTTTCGCCTCGATCCATTGCCGCGCCCGCAGGTCGTCGAAGGCGTGCTCGACCGATTCCTCGACCATCTTCTGCACTTCGGCATCGTTGACGTCCACCACCGACTTGATGTCCACCACCTTTTGCTCGCCGGTTTTGACGTTGCGCGCCAGGACATGCAGGATGCCGTCGGCGTCAATCTCGAACTGCACGCCGACGCGCGGCACGCCTTTGGGTGCGGGCTCGAACTCGAGCTCGAACCGGCCCAGGCTCCAATTGTCCTTGGCGCGCTCGCGTTCGCCTTGGAGCACGTGGATGAGCATCGAGCGCTGGTTGGCAACGGCGGTGGTGAACATTTCGCCGGCCTTGATGGGGATGGTGCTGTTGCGCGGGATGATCACGTTCATCAGCCCGCCAAACGTCTCGATGCCCAGCGAGAGCGGCGTCACGTCCAGTAGCAGCACGCTGCGGAAGCCGCCGCTGAGGATTTCGGCCTGGATGGCCGCGCCGAGGGCCACCGCTTCATCCGGGTTTTGCGAGGTGTTGAGCTGCGGGCCTTTGGTCTCGTGGAAATCGCTGCCCAGCCGAATGTCGCCGCGCTGCTCCTCGAACTCGGCGCAGCCGAACCATTCCGCGACGAGCCGCCGGACCAGCGGCATGCGCGTCTGCCCGCCCACCAGGATCACCTGGTCCAAATCCTTGGCCGCCAATTTGGCGTCCGCCAGCGAGCGCAGGCAATGCTGGCGGGTGCGCTCGATGATGTCGCGCGTCAGCCGCTCCAGTTCCTCGCGCGTCAACAGGTATTGGAAACTGAATTGGGGTGTCAGGAACGGCAGGGCCACCTCCACCTGAGTTTCACTGGAAAGGCGAATTTTGGCGCGCTCGGCCGCCTCGCGCAGGCGCGACATGACCACCAGGTCCTGCGCCGGATCGGGCCCGCCCTGCTCCTTGATTTTGGCGGCGAGAAACTCCGTCAGGCGCTTGTCTAGGTCGTCGCCGCCCAGGCGGGTGTTGCCATTGGTGGAAAGCACCTGAAAGACGCCGTTGTTCAATTCGAGGATGGACAGGTCAAACGTGCCGCCGCCCAGATCATACACCGCCAGGCGGGCTTTCTCCTTGAGCTTGTCGAGCCCGTAGGCCAGGGCGGCCGCGGTCGGCTCGTTAACGATGCGCTCGACGGTGAACCCGGCCAGCTCACCGGCTTTCTTGGTCGCGTTGCGCTGGGCGTCGTTAAAATACGCCGGCACCGTGATAACCGCGCGGTTGACTTCCTCCCCCAGCGCCGCCTCCGCCACCGCCTTGAGCGTTTTCAGGATTTCCGCCGAAATTTCCTCCGGCGTCCATGGCCGGCCGTGCAATTCAACAGTCACCGGCCCCGCGCCCTCGCCCTTGACGGGATAGGTGACCACCATTTCCTCGCGCGGGATTTCCGCGCCGCGCCGGCCCATGAAACGTTTGATGGAATAGACCGTTTCCGCCGGCTTGATGACGCGCACCCGGTTCGCCTGGTGGCCCACCACCGGCGCCGCATCCGGCCCCGGCACATGCACCACCGACGGCGTCAAGCGCCGCCCCTCGGCGTCGGCGATGACATAGGGAATGCCCGAATCCACCACCGCCACCAGCGAGTTGGTGGTGCCCAAATCTATGCCCACGATCTTGCTCATAAGCTTCAAATGCCCCGCCATTTTAGCACTGGCTGCCGGCCTTTGAAAATTCCCGAATGTCGCGAAAAGTCGAGGATCTCGCGACGCGTTTGCATTTTTTCTTTCAATGGACCGGCGGCGTGCTTCATTCTGCCGGCATGGAAGGCATTTCCGCAGAAGCCCTGGATCGCTGGGCCAACCAGGCCCTGAATGAAGATGCCGGCCCCGGCGATGTCACCACCCTGGCGCTCGTGCCCAAGAACGCCCGCGCCCGCGCCCGGATGGTGGCGCGCGAGGCGCTGGTGCCTGCCGGCTTGGAACTGGCCGCCGCCGTCTTTCGCGCCAGTGATCCCCGGCTGCGCATCCGCTGGCTGGCCACGGACGGACAGCGCGTCGCCAAGGGCGCCGCCTTGCTGGAGGTCAGCGGGCGGGCGCGGGGCATTTTGACCGGCGAACGGGTCGCGCTGAATTACGTTCAGCGGCTCTCCGGGGTGGCCACCCTCGCCGCGCAATACGTTGCCGCGGTGCGCGGCACCGGGGTGGAAATCCTGGACACCCGCAAGACCACGCCCGGTTGGCGGCTGCTGGAAAAATACGCCGCCGCCTGCGGCGGGGCGCGCAACCATCGCCGCGGCTTGTATGACCTGGTGCTGATCAAGGACAATCACCTGGCCGCCTTGCGCGACGCGAAGCCCAACGCCGTGGCAGCGGCGGTGAGACGAGCCCGCCGCCAGTATCCCGATCTTAAGGTCGAGGTGGAAGCCGACACCCTCCTGCAAGCCCGTCAGGCGGTCGAGGCGGGCGCGGACATTGTTCTCCTCGACAACATGACCCTGGCGGAAATGCGGACCGCGGTGAAGATGATCCGCGGACGCGCCCGTGTCGAGGCCAGCGGCGGAGTCACCCTCGAGCGGGCGCGGGCCATCGCGCAAACCGGCGTGGATTGCATTTCGGTCGGCGCCCTGACCCACTCGGCTCGCGCGATGGACATCGGCCTGGATTTTATCGCTTGAGGAAAATTCCCATGAAAGAGCCGACCAACATTGACGCCGAAATTCTGCGGGCGCTGCGCCAAGCGCCCGAGGGAACCGTCTCCGGCGCGGACCTGGCCCAGCGCCTGGCGATGACCCGCGCCGCCGTCTGGGCGCGCATCGAGGCCCTGCGCCGTCTCGGCTTCGACATCGAGGCGAGTCCGCACAAGGGCTACCGTCTCCTTGGCGCCCCGAACCGGCTGTTCGCCGACGATCTGTTGGCGCGGCTGCCCAAAACGCGCGTGGTGGGGCGGGCCATCCAGGTCTTCGAGGAAACCAATTCCACCAACGATCTGGTGGATCGTCTCGCCCGCGACGGCGTCGCCGAGGGCATGGTGATATTCGCCGAGGCCCAGACGCGCGGGCGCGGCCGCTTGGGTCGCGCCTGGGTGTCCCCCAAGGGCCAGGGGCTCTGGATGTCCGCTCTGCTCCGTCCCGCCCTGCCGCCGCAATCCGCCACCCGGCTCACCATTGCCGCCGCCACCGCGCTCGCCCGCGCCATTCGCCAGCAAACCGGCCTGGCGCCCGAAATTAAGTGGCCCAACGACATCCTTCTTAAGGGCCGCAAGGTCGCCGGCATTCTCACCGAGCTCGGCGCCGAGCTGGAGAAAATTAAATACGCGGTCATCGGCATCGGGCTGAACGTCAACCAGGCCGCCAATGACTTTCCCCCCGAACTCCGCCGTCTCGCCACCTCGCTGCGGTTGGAAAAGGGCCGGGTCATTCAGCGCCCCGCGCTGGCGGCGGCTATCCTGGAGGAGCTGGACAAGGATTACCACCGCGTCCTTCACGGCGACTTTGAAGCGCTGGCCGACGAATGGGAACGTCAGTGCGCCACCCTCGGCCAGCGCATCAGCATCCACGTTGGCGACCGCGTCATCAGCGGCCGCGCCGAATCCTTGGACGCCGACGGCGCCTTGCTGCTGCGGGCGCATCACGGCCATCTCGAACGCATCATCGGCGGTGACATCACCGTGGACAAATGATCCTGCTCTGCGACATCGGCAACACGCACACGCATCTTGGCTTGGCGAGCCGCGGCTCGGTGACGCGCCACTGGGACGTCCCCACCGCCGACTGGTTCTCCGGCCGGGGCGCGGCGGCGTTGAAGCGCCTGCTAAAGAACAAAACCGTCACCGGCGCCAGCGTCTGCAGCGTCGTGCCCAAAGCCACGCCCCGTCTGACCGCCGTCATCCGCCAGGGCTGGGAAGTCACGCCCCTGGTTTTAACCGCCGCCAACACGCGCGGCGTCGGCATCCGCTATCCCCGGCCCGGCACGATCGGCCCCGACCGCCTCGCCAACGCCATCGCCGCCAACCAGCTCTTCGGGCCGCCGGCCGTCGTTGTGGACTTCGGCACCGCCGTCACCTTCGACGTGCTCGACCGCCGCGGCGACTACGTCGGCGGCATCATCGCCCCGGGCCTCTCCGTGATGACCGATTATTTGCATGAAAAGACCGCGCTGCTGCCGCGCATCAAAATCCGCGACACCGCCAAGGTGGTCGGCAAGAACACGCGCGAGGCGATGCTCATTGGCGCGGTGCACGGCTACCGCGGGCTGGTGCGCGGGCTGCTCGCCGAACTGCGGCGCGAGCTGGGCGCGCCCCGGCTGCGCGTCATTGCCACCGGTGGCTACGCCCGCCTGATGGCCGCCGGCCTGCCTGAGATCACCGATGTCGCCCCCGAACTGACGCTCGAGGGTCTTCGCCTCCTTTGGCTCGCCCATCAGCACGCGGACGGCCGGCCCGGAAAATTCTAGGATTTCCCCCCGCTTTCTGGCATCGTCGTCCCCCTGATGAATCGGATTGACGCAAGATTCGCCCGGCTCCGCGAGCAGCGCCAGAAGGGCTTGGTGATTTACATCGGCGCGGGCGACCCGCACCTCGAGGCCACCCGCCAACTGGCGCTGGCCTTCGACCGCGCCGGCGTGGACGTCCTCGAACTGGGCGTCCCCTTCAGCGATCCCCTGGCCGACGGCCTTGTCAACCAGCTCGCCGCCCAGCGCGGCCTCGACTCCGGCACCACCCCGCAGGGCGTGCTCGACACCGTCGCTGCCCTCCGCCGCGATTCCCAGATACCCATCGTCCTCTACATCTATTTCAATCTCATCCACCGGTTCGGTTTGGCAGAATTCATCGCCGCCGCCGCCCGCGCTGGCGTGGACGGCCTGCTGGTGCTCGACCTCCCCCCGGAAGAAGCCGCCGCCTACGAATCGCTCATGCGCCAGCACGGCCTCTGCAACATCTACCTCGTCGCCCCCACCACCCCAGAGGACCGCGTCGAACTCATCGCCCGTCGCGCCGCCGGTTTCATCTACTACGTCTCCCGCGAGGGCGTCACCGGCATGCAATCCAGCGTCAGCGCCAACCTCGGCGCGATGACCGCCCGCCTGCGCGCGCACACCGCGATGCCCATCGCCGTGGGCTTCGGCGTCTCCAACCCGGACCAGGCCCGCCAGGTCGCGCAATGCGCCGACGCCGTCGTCATCGGCAGCGCCGTCGTCAACCAGATCGCCAAGCACGGCCAGTCCCCGCAAATGGTTTCCCTCGTCGCCGAATCCGTCCGCCAATTCGCCCAAGCCATCAAAGACCGGCCAGCTCTCCCTTAGGGAGAGGGAGACGCGTTCGGCGGCGCTCGTTGCACCCGGGCGCCTTGTTTTTACGCGGCGCCGGCTGCAATTTTTCCCTCTCCCCGAGGGAGAGGGACTAAGGGTGAGGGGAAACG